>Ga0316605_10000133_pt1 | contig 68821 bp, 70 predicted proteins | sample OWC_soil_day20_n_FD_207666 | JGI IMG/M metagenome (GOLD analysis project Ga0316605, IMG submission 207666) | Wetland soil microbial communities from Old Woman Creek delta, Ohio, United States - OWC_soil_day20_noCT | ecosystem: Environmental > Terrestrial > Soil > Wetlands | place: USA: Ohio...
CGAGGTTGCCAATTTCCTGGGCGGCCACCTGCGAGCGTTCGGCCAGCTTGCGAACTTCAGCAGCAACCACGGCAAAGCCCTTGCCATGGTCGCCGGCACGGGCGGCTTCAATGGCGGCATTCAATGCGAGCAGGTTGGTCTGGTAGGCGATGTCGTCGATGATGCCGATCTTGTCGGCGATGCTCTTCATCGCTTCGACAGTCTGCATTACGGCTTCGCCGCCGTCAGCGGCTTCAGTGGCCGATTTCGAGGCCATGCCATCGGTGACCTTGGCGTTCTCGGTGTTCTGCGAGATGGAGGCAGTCATCTGCTCCATCGACGAGGTCGTTTCTTCAACGGAAGCGGCCTGTTCGCTGGAGGATTGCGACAGCGACTGCGCCGTCGCCGAGACCTGGCCTGCTGCATTGGTCAGGTTGTCGGCCGCCGTACGAACTTCGCCGATGATCTGCGTCAGCCGGCCGATCATGTTCTGCATGGCCGCCATCAGGTGACCGACTTCATCCTTGCTGTCGGATTCAAGCCTGACGGTCAGGTCGCCTTCGGAAAGCGCAATCGCTGCCTTCACTGCCTCGTTGATCGGACGGGTAATGCTGCGCGTAACCCACCAGGCAAAGCCCAGGGCAATCAGGACTGCGACGACCGTCATGGCGAAAATCAGTTGCTTGGCACTGGAAGCCATCTCCTCGGCTTCCTTGCCTGCCTTGCCCATCAGGTCGGACTGGAAACCGATCAGGTCATTGACTGCAGCAATGTAGTCACCCTGTGACTTGCGCAGCTTGCTGAGCAATAGCTCGGTGGCTTCATCACGCTTGCCGGCCTTCAGCAGCGCCAATGCAGCATCCTGATCAACCACATAAGCCTTCCGGGCATCCTGTGCCTTGTTGAGCACTTTCTTGCCTTCATCGGAGAGGATGGTCTTGTCGAGCAGGGCAAATTTCTCACTGACCACCTTGCGTGCCTGGGCAATCCGGTCGAGTTCCTTGGCAACCTCTTCCGGATGTTTCAGCAGCGCTGCATTGCGCAAGGCCCGGGCGACAATGTTGATCTGATCAACGACCTCGTTGGCGATCACAGTCTTCGGGAACCGGTCATTGACCATCAGGTTGATCGACTCGTTCAGCGAACTGAGGCGGGTATACGAAATGACGGAAATAGCCGTCAACAGGATCAGGACAAAACCGAATCCCAGGCCAAGTCGGACGCCAATCTTTAGATTTTTGAACATGATCTACCTCTTCTCGGTACGGCGATGAATTAAATGTCGGGTGTGGATAGGGAAAGCGTTTGCCGGTTTCCTTGCAGCAATTTTTGCTCCTCGGCATGGGCGACGGCATGGACCAGCGCTGCCACGTCCAGGATCAGGGCAACTTCACCGCTACCCAGAATGGTCGAGCCACCGATCCCGCGCAGATGCCTGAACAGGGCGCCGAGCGGCTTGATGACGGTCTGGAATTCCCCCATCAGCTGATCGACGACCAAGCCGGCGCGCTGCCCGGCAAACTGGACAACCACGATGCTTTCCCGTGGTGGCGGATCGCCCGCCACTTCGAAAAGTTCGCGCAAGCGGATGAAGGGCAGTGCCTCACCACGCAGGTTGAGGAAATTGCGGTCGGTCAGTTGGCTCTTGAGTTCGATGCATTCGACCACGGTGTCGAGCGGGATGACGTAGGCCGCCTTTTCCACCCCTACCAGGAAGCCGTCGATGATGGCCAGAGTGAGCGGGAGCCGGATGGTGAAGATGGAACCTTCGCCTTCAACGGAGCGGACATCAACGGCGCCGCGCAAGGCCTGGATATTCCGGCGCACGACGTCCATGCCGACGCCTCGTCCTGACAGGTTTGAAACCTTGTCGACCGTCGAGAACCCTGGCTCGAAGATCAGGTTAACGATCTCGCTGTCCGACAGAACTTGCCCGGACTGGATGATGCCGCGCTCCAGCGCCTTGGCGGTGATCTTTTCCTTGTTCAGGCCGCCGCCGTCATCGGAGACTTCGATAACGATACAGCCAGAGTCGTGAAAGGCATTCAGTGAGACCCGGCCGCAGGCTGGTTTGCCGCGCTCCAGGCGCAGGGCAGCCATTTCAATGCCGTGATCCAGCGAATTGCGAACCAGATGCATCAGCGGATCACCAATTTTCTCGACCACCGTCTTGTCGAGCTCGGTTTCTGCACCGCTGATCACCAGCTCGATTTCCTTGCCCAGTTCTTTCGAAACGTCACGCACCACGCGGTTGAACCGGGTAAAGGTGTCGCCGATCTGGACCATGCGTAACTGCAATGCCGAATCGCGAATATCTTCGACCAACCGGGAAAGCGTCGAGGTCGCCTCGACCAGATCGGCCTGCTTGCTGCGTTGAGCCAGCAGGTTGGCAGAGGCACCTGCGATAACCAGTTCGCCGACGAGATCGATCAACTGGTCCAGCTTGTCGGCCTGAACGCGGACCAGCCGGGCATCCTTTGCCTTCTTTTCGGTAACCTGGGTCTGCTTGACGATTGCCGCGTCGACCAGCTCCTTGTGCACGACCTTGTTGTCGACGAGAATCTCACCGAGGTGCGGCGGCAGGGCTTCACTATCGCTCGCGACTGAATCTGCCGAGGAATGCTGGTTGTCGAGGCCCTGATCAAGCTCGGCCTGAGTCAGTGCACCACAGCGGACGAGAATTTCGCCCAGGCGCATGCTGTCTTCCGGCAGCTCATGGATGTGCTTGATGTATTCGGACAGCTTGCTGTTCGGCGGCAGTATCCGCAGATCGCAATCTTCACGGACGAAATCGAATACGCGCTCGATATCGGCCTTCGAAGCCCGGGTCTGCAACTGGATCTCGAAGCCCAGGTAGCAGGATTCCGGATCCATCTCGGCGGCAGGCGGGATGGCATCGGTAATGGTTTCGATGCCGAGAATTTCGCCAAGGCTGCCCAGATAGCGGATGAACGACAGCGGATCCATGCCGCCACGCAGGACATCCTGACCAAAACGCACTGAGACGTGCCAGCTATCAGTAAGAACGATAGCCCCTGAACTTTCCACCTCGACGGTGGGATCGTGAATTGCAACGCCCGATGCGGCAGGCTGCTCAGCACCAGCTTCAGTTGCGAGGAACTCCTTGAGGCGTTCGGTCAGCGCTTCGCCGCGCACCAGGATATCGGCTCCCGGCTCGGCGCTTTCGGCGGCAAGCACATCGACCAGACTGCCCATGTGGTCGCAACACTCGAGCAGCAGCGTGGCCAGCGGCGGCGTGACGGAAATATCGCCATTGCGCAGGGCATCGAGCAGGTTCTCGACGCGATGCGTGAAGGATTCGATGAAAGCGCATTCGATAACGCCGGAACCACCCTTGATGGTGTGCGCTGCGCGAAAGATGCCGTTGATGTTGTCGTGGTCATCCGGGTCCTGTTCAAGCTGCAGCAGGCCGGCTTCCATCTCGGCCAGTTGCTCGCGAGTTTCCTGAATGAATACGCTGGTGATTTCGTCCATGGGTTCAGCCTCTAATTGTCATGGCGCATCGTGGGCAGGAATGATCAGCGGGTCGCCAAACCTGGCACCGAGGCTGCAGAAGTCGATCAGATCGCTGACCGCCTGACTGTGGGCGATGATGCGCACTGATTTTCCAGCGCGCTGCGCTTCCATCTTGAGCAGGATAAGCAGCTGAAGGCCTGCGGTATCCATTTCACCAACCTGCGACAAGTTGAGCTCCAGATCGCTGGTACCGGCCAGTGCATCCAGCAGCGTCTTTTTGAGATCAAGCGCATGGTAGATCGTCAGATCGTCGGCTATGGATAAGGTTTGGCTGGATGACATACCGATTCTCCCTAAAACAATTCCACCCGAGACTGGGCTGCGGCAGCCGTTGCCTGACCACGCTTGAGCGAGCTGTCGTGGACGGCGCGCTGACCTTCCATCACGTAGCGGCTGTAGAGGTCCTCCAGATGCCGGGCAATGGGCGTGTAGGCTGCGTCGGAGTTATCAAAGGTACGCAGACGTTCAGCCAGAATGCCGGCATGCTCGTCGAGCTGGGTGAGCGCCTGAACCACATGTTCGATCTGCTGCCGGCTGACATCCTGGAACTGGACACTGGCCTGGGCATCCATGAACATCCCGGCCAGTTTGCTGCTGCTCGCCTGAACCTCGGCCAGCACCCCGGCCTCATGGATCATCAGGGACTCATAGCTCTGACCAAGTTCGTTCAACTGGGTTGAGAAGAACTCAAGCATCTGCTTCTCTTTTTCCAGGCTGATGTTGGAGAGCTTGTCCTGGAACTGGGTCTCTATGCTCAGTGCTACGGACTGGATTCCGCGGCTGATCTTGACGACCGCCGATTCGGTTTCGCCGGAAAGCTTGCGAACCTCATCTGCCACCACCGCGAAGCCGCGCCCGGCCTCACCCGCCCGGGCTGCCTCGATGGCTGCGTTGAGGGCAAGCAAATTGGTTTGCCCGGCCACGTGCTTGATCAGTTGAATCAGCGACTCAAGAGAACGTGCCTCCTCGACCACCTGCTTGACGCGTTCCTGGTCGGTCTGTGCCTCCTGAAGACGCTGCTGCACGTAACCCTCCATCTTGCCGATTACGCTCTGGTTTTGGGCAATTCGTGTTTCGGATTCTTTGAAAAGCTCAGCCGTTTCGTCCGATGTTCCCGCTACGTAACGATCCAGGCGGGTAATGACCTCATCGATCGTTTGCAGCCGCTCGACGATGTCAAAGGCTGCCTTCTCGGTTTGATCGATCACATTCTTCAGCTGTCCGCGCACCACTTCGTTGAAGTTATGCACTTGCACCAGTTCGCTGGATACCTCTTCGGTCACTTTATGAAGGTTGCCTGCTTTCTGGTTGTTGGATTGCGCCACACCATTCAAACCAAGCATGTAATCCCTGAAAAACGCTTGCGACACCATGCGTTGCGCCAGATAGGCTGCAGCGACAAGGATGAAGGTACCAATCGCATCGGCCAGGGGATGAGAAAGCCCGATGGCCGTCGTAAAGGTGGTGTGAAACCACCCGTGCAGGAAATAGACAGCCCCTGAAGCGCCAACTGCAACAACAATGAAGACGAGCAGCGCGCGGCGAAGAAGGATGCTGAAGTCCATGGCGTTAACGCACGACCAGCTTGATCGTGTTGAGCAACTCATCGGCCGTCGCCGGCTTGACGATCCAGCCGGAGGCTCCCGCCGCTTTGGCTTCGGCTTTTCTGGACTGCTGAGACTCGGTCGTCAGAAAGAGGATGGGCACGAACTTGTAAGCCGGAAGCTTGCGCACCTCCTTGATCAGATCGATGCCATTCATGCCGGGCATGTTGAGATCGGTGATCATCAGGTCAATCTTCAAACCACCATTCAGCTTGCGCAGCGCCTCTTCGGCATTGGCGGCCTTTTCAGTGGCATAACCAGCCTTGCTCAGGATATTCGAGATACTGAGAAGGATTGTGGCGGAATCATCAACGAGGAAAATGGTTTTCATGGCGACATCTGCCTTGTTTGAATTTAAGCAATATTGGATATTTTTGTCATATTAACTCCATTTTTATAATATGGGTATTCATTTTGGCAACAGTTCTGCCATTTCTTTGATCAAGCTCAAATGGTCCGCAAATAAATATTTGCCATGCTCAAGCATCAGTACCAAGCGCAGGTCAAAGCGGAATGAATACGCCTCCGGAAGGAGCAATAAACGAACACCAAAAGAAAAAGGCCGCTTAATTGCGGCCTTTTTCTGGGTGGTTCGTTCAGACAACTAGTCCAGTGTTGCGATGTACTCGGCAACAGCGTGGGTTTCGAGTTCAGAAAGCTTGGAAGCGATGGTGTGCATGACCGCATTGTCGTTGGTCCGCTCGCGCTTGTTGAACTGCTTCAACTGGTCTTCGATGTAGCGTGGGTGCTGACCAGCCAGACGCGGCAATTGCGGCGTGCCCAGCCCCTTCGCACCATGGCAACTGGAGCACGAGGGCAAGCCGCTGAACTGGTTGCCGCGATTAAAGACAAATTTTCCAACCGCCAGCAACTCCTGATCCTTGGCCGGACGCGCACCAACGTTCTTGGCCTGGAAGAATGCACCCAGCGCCTTCATTTCAGCCGGTGTCAATTCCTCGGCCTGCGGCTTCATCGTATCGCTGTTGCGCTTGCCGGATTTGAAATCGGCCAATTGCTTGGCGATATATTCCGAATGCTGCCCAGCCAGACGCGGGAAAACCGGGCTGGCCGATTCGCCTTCCATCCCGTGACACAAGAAGCAGCGCCCGGAAACAATCTCTTCGGCACGCGCCAGATCGACCTTGTCGGCCGCAAAAACGGACATTGAACAGGCGGCAGCAATCGTCGCCGCGGCAATACGCCATCCAGACTTTTTCATTTCCCCTACCTCCCGAACCAAAAGCAAATAATTAAATCGTAATTTGCTTACGCCGCGCTTTCAAGGCTCAAGCGTGCCCCGTACTGCCGAAACCACCTTCACCACGATGGCTGGCATCGAAGTCATCGACAATATTGAAGCCCACCTGCAAGACCGGGACGACGACCAGTTGCGCAATACGATCCAGTGGATTGAGCGTGAAACCCGTTTGCCCACGGTTCCAGACCGAGACCATCAACTCACCCTGATAGTCACTGTCGATCAAGCCGACCAGATTGCCAAGCACGATGCCATGTTTGTGCCCCAGACCGGAGCGCGGCAGGATCATCGCTGCCAGCCCGGGATCAGCCAGGTGGATGGCCATACCCGTCGGCACCAGCGTGGTCTGCCCGGGTGCCACGTGCAGCGGCGCATCGATGCAGGCGCGCAGATCAAGCCCGGCGGAACCTGGCGTCGCGTAGTGCGGAGGAGTCTCACGCAGGCGGTTGTCGAGGATTTTGATGTCGATCTGATGCATCAGTGTTTTCCTGTCAAATGGGCAATGTGTTCAATCAACTGCCGAGCCAGGACCGACTTGGGGGCCGGCGTCAGCGGATGGGTCCCGGCGTCGTCAAACAAGACCAGCCGGTTATCGTCACCACCGAAGCCGTCCTGAATCAGGTTTCCGGCAATCAGCGGGATATTCTTCTTGCGTCGCTTGGCCTGGGCATACTCTTCCAGATTGCGACTTTCCGCTGCAAAGCCGACGCAGAATGGACCGTCGTTCAAGGCAGCCACCTCCGCCAGGATGTCCGGATTCTCGACCAGTTCGATCGGCGGAATGCCGCCGGTATCCTTCTTCAGCTTGTGTTCAGCCGCATTAGCCACGCGATAATCGGCAACGGCAGCAACGCCAATAAAAACATCAGCTGCCAATGCTCGCGCCATCACGGCCGCGTGCATATCCAGCGCGCTCCGTATATTGATGCACTCGACACCCAACGGCGCCGCAAAACCAACCGGCCCGGAAACCAGCGTCACTTCCGCCCCGGCCTGATGTGCCGCGCGCGCCACGGCGTACCCCATGCGCCCGGAAGAGAGGTTGGTGATGCCACGAACCGGATCAATCGCCTCGAAGGTCGGCCCGGCAGTGATCAGCACCCGCTGACCGGCCAGCTCCTTTGGGGTAAAGAAACCAATCACCGCTTCGACAATCTCCTCCGGCTCCAGCATGCGACCAGCGCCGACCTCGCCACACGCCTGCTCACCGCTGGCCGGACCAAGGATCTGCACGCCATCGGCCTGCAACTGATTGACATTCCTTTGTGTCGCCGGGTTTTCCCACATCTGCCGGTTCATAGCCGGCGCCACCAGCAAGGGACAATCGCGCGCCAGCACCATCGTCGCCAGCAGATCGTCAGCCATGCCGTGCGCGATCCGGGCAAGAAAATCGGCCGAGGCCGGCGCCACCAGAATAAGATCAGCCTGCCGCGACAGATCGATATGGGCCATGGCATTCGGCATCCGGGCATCCCACTGATCCAGATAGACCGGCTTGCCCGACAGGGCCTGAAAGGTCGTCGCCGTCACAAAATGCGTCGCCCCCTCGGTCATCGCCACCTGCACGTCAGCGCCCTGCTTGCCGAGCAAACGAACCAGCTCGGCTGCCTTGTAGGCTGCAATACCGCCGGTCACTCCCAGAACGATGCGCTTTCCCTGTAATTCCATTGTCTTACCGCTAGAATTGAACCCTGCTCATTCTACTGGAAAAGAATATGGCAATAACCGACTGGCCAGAAGGCGAGCGACCGCGCGAGCGGCTACTCGCCCACGGTCCGGCAGCACTCTCTGATGCCGAATTGCTGGCCATCTATCTGAGAGTCGGTGTGCGCGGCAAAAGCGCCGTCGACCTGGCGCGCGACTTACTAAACCGCTTCGACGGCCAACTCGGCACGCTGGCTGAAGCTTCGCTGGCCGAACTAGCCAGCGTTTCCGGCATCGGCATGGCCAAGGCCGCCCAATTGAAAGCCAGTTTCGAGCTGGCCCGCCGCGCCCTGGCACAAGAAATGACCATACGCGACAGCTTCACCTCGCCCGGCAAGGTACGCGACTGGTTGCGCCTCAAACTGGCCAGCCGCGGGCATGAAGTGTTCATGGCGCTATGGCTTGATGCCCAGAATCAGTTACTGAAAGCGGAGGAATTATTCACCGGCACCCTGACCCAGACTTCAGTCTACCCTCGCGAAGTCGTCAAGGCGGCGCTCTCCAATAATGCTGCGGCGGTAATCCTGGCCCATAACCACCCATCCGGAATCGCCGAACCATCCCGGGCTGACGAAATGCTCACCCGCTCACTAAAAGAGGCGCTGGCCATGGTCGACGTCAAGGTTCTCGATCATTTCATCGTTGCCGGCAACACCCCGCCGTTATCCTTTGCCGAACGGGGCTTGCTATAAAGTTCATAAAACCTCTTGAAATACCACAAGGCTTTTGGTTATACTTGCGGGCTCTCTTCTAGCGAATTCTGGAGCACCATCATGGCGCGAGTCTGCCAAGTAACGGGTAAAGCCCCGATGGTTGGGAACAAGGTTTCCCATGCCAACAATAGAACCAAACGCCGCTTCCTGCCGAACTTGCAGTACCGTCGTTTTTGGGTCGAATCTGAAAACCGCTTCCTGCGTCTGCGTGTTTCCAACGCTGGCCTGCGCCTTATCGACAAGAACGGCATCGATGCCGTCTTGGCCGATCTGCGTGCTCGCGGCGAAGTCTGATAAAGAAGGATAGATAAAATGGCTAAAGGCGGTCGCGAAAAAATCAAGCTGGAATCTACAGCTGGTACCGGGCACTTCTATACCACCTCCAAGAACAAGCGTACGACGCCTGAAAAGCTGGAGTTCATGAAGTACGACCCGAAAGCACGTAAGCACGTTGCTTACAAGGAAGTCAAGCTGAAGTAATTCAGCTTCCTCCAGCATTCGACAAACCCGCCGCTTGGCGGGTTTTGTTTTTTCAGCCCTGTGATTTTCGCTGAAACAGCAATGCGGCATAAACCACGATGCCAGCAAAGAACAGCACCGACCAGTTGGCCATCGACAGCCCCAAGAACTCCCATTCCCGGCTGGTACAAAAGCCAGTGGCCAGAAACATTGAAGGCCATTCCATTCCCAGCCAGTCTACCAGGCGCTCGATGGCATTGGGATCAGTGAAGCTGCATTCCGGCGCCAGATGCGGAAAAGCCTGCATCCAGGTCTGGTATGCGGCCACGCCAAAGCCAAACAATCCAAGCACAGCAGCCAGAATAGACCAAAGCAGGCGCCCAGCCGGCAAGGCAAAGCCAAGCAGACCAATCAGGCCAATTGCAATATAGAGCAGGCGCTGGAAGATACAGAGCGGGCAAGGCGCCAGGCGCAGCAGGGTTTGCAACTCCATGCCGACCGCAACCAAACCGAGGCAACCCAGGCCCAACGTTGCAAACCACGCCCTTATGGGCACTTTCGACCAGATCATCAAAACTCTTCCAAATAGACAGTCAGACAGGATTCTAAGCGATGCCGGCAACAGTCGCGAACCACTGCGCTATGGACCGACGCCCGGCTGGCCGTTAAGATTGGCGGATGAACACACGCATCCTGCTTGTCGAAGACGACGAACGCCTGGCCGAACTGACGGCCGAATATCTCACCAAGAACGATCTGCAAGTCAGTATCGAGCCCCGAGGCGACACCGCCGAAGCGCGCATCCTTGCTGAACAGCCCGACTTGGTGATTCTCGACGTCATGCTCCCCGGCAAGGACGGCTTTGAAGTCTGTCGGGCCGTTCGCCCACAATTCCGTGGCGTAATCCTGATGCTCACCGCCCGCGATGAGGACTTCGACCAGATTCTCGGTTTGGAGATGGGCGCAGACGACTACATTGCCAAGCCAGTCCAGCCGCGCGTCCTGCTCGCTCGTATCAAGGCCCTGCTTCGCCGACTGCCGGTGGCAGGCGAAGGCGGTAGCGTTGAGTCGGAGAGCATGCTGTTCGGCCAGTTCAAGATCAGCCAGGCGACCCGCACCGCTTCGCTGGCCGGCCAGACCATCGACCTGACTACCGCCGAATTCGATTTGCTGTGGCTGCTCGCGTCGCATGCCGGCAACGTGCTGTCGCGCGACGATCTGCTGCAGGAATTGCGTGGCATCGGCTTCGATGGACTGGATCGCTCCATTGACGCCCGCATTTCTCGCCTGCGCAAGAAGTTGAACGACGACCCGGAAAATCCAACGCGGATCAAGACCGTGCGAGGCAAAGGCTACCTGTTCAGCAAGCATGACTGGAACTGAGCCCAGGCCTGAGGATTCGGCGGCCAGAGAGCCCAACCAGGGGCTCGCCCGTTCGCTATTCAGGGTTTCGTTGCCGCGCTGGCGCGGCGGACGCTACAGCCTGTCCAAGCTCTTCTTCAACATCTATCTGTTGGCGATGGGATCCTTCGTCGCCATCGCCTTCACTGCAGACTTCGTCATCTCCACCGCCCAGCGCGGCATCACCGACGATTACGCCCGGCGCTTCATGCGTGGCACGATCACGCTGATCGAAGATGAACTATTCCGTCAGCCGCGACGCGACTGGCAAAAAAAGATCAAGGAACTCGACGAGAAATTTTCCTACAATCTGGGCATCGTCGAGCGCATTACCCTCGACCGTATGCTTACCCCCTCCCAGGTCATCAAACTCGATGCTGGCGACATTGCCATCGACCACGATGGCGACATCATGTATCACCGACTTGGCACCTCCAGTCAGGTGTTGGTTGTCGGCCCGCTGGCCTCGAACCGAAACCCTGAGCTGAAAGATCGCCTGCCGCTGGAGTTGCGGCTGCGCCTGCTGACCTGGAGTCTGATCGGCGTCATTTTCGCCATTGCACTCTGGTTCTGGATTCGCCCTGTATGGCGCGATCTGGAAGCACTGCGCCAGACTGCCCGCGACCTCGGCGACGGCCATTTCGACGCCCGCTCACCAACCGCCCGGACTCAGCTCTTTGCACCGCTGTCAGACACAATGAACAGCATGGCCGACCGTATCCGCCAGCTATTGGCCACCCATCGAGAATTGTCCTGCGGCATTTCGCACGAGTTGCGCACCCCGATTGCCCGCATGCGCTTTGCCCTTGAAATGCTTTCCGAAACGGACGAACGCGAAGAGCGCGAGCGCCTGTGGGCCATGATGGAAGCCGATCTCGACGAACTCGACCAGCTGATCGATACCAGCCTGACCTACGCCCGATTCGAGCGCGAAGCGCCGCAAGCGCACTTTTCCAGCGTCAAATTTGCTGACTGGTTGGTCGATGAAGTCGACTCGGTCCGCCTACTTGGCCGTCAGCTCGATGTGACCGTCAATACCGACAAACTGCCGGAAAACCTGTTTGTCGATCTTGATCGCAAGGCCATGCCCTACGCTCTGCGCAACCTGCTGCGCAATGCCTTCAAGTACGCCAGCAAGCGGATTTCAGTCAATGCGGAACTGGTTGGCGAGAACATCATGATCCACGTCGACGATGACGGCATCGGCATTCCACCAGAAGAACGCGAACACATCTTTTCCGCCTTCACCCGACTCGATCGTTCGCGTGACCGCTCGACTGGTGGCTACGGCCTGGGACTGGCCATTGCCCGGCGGGTACTGGAGTTGCATGACGGCACTGCCATCGCCGATGCCTCACCGCTCGGCGGTGCCCGCTTTACGCTGACCTGGAAAGCCCGACAGTAGGGCTTTCCGGCACGGTCACAAAGCGTTACAGAAGATCAATACCCGTTACCTCGGCGCAACGCTTGCGCAACAGACGGCTGGTCCATGCCTCCCTAGAATGCGAGGCATGGAAGAAAACCAATCCCATGAAGAGGATAACGAGGAAATGATCAAAATGAACATCAAGCAGTTTATCGAAGCGACCCGCCAGTACCTTTTCGAGTTGGCGCCTGCCCAGGCGACTCTGGCTACTGTCACCATCTGCAAGGATCGCTGATGGCCTTTGCCGACAACCTGCCGATCAGCGAATCGCTCGGTGTATTCGTCGGAATCACAGGCTTCGACTGGCTGGCTGAAGGCCAGGCTGAGCCACTCAAGGCAGCCATCGCTGCCCTTGCTGCCGGCGGCATCATCGCCATCGCCCGCTACCTGCTGAAGGGTCGCAGCAAGCGCTGAACCGTTTTACCCTCCTCTCGAATACCCCCCGATTCGAGACCTCCCTGTTACCCCGCCTTCGTGGCGGGGTCTTTTTTTGTCAGGCCGCTTCGCCAAACCAGTTGGCGCCGAGGCAGGCACGCAGCGCCAAGCGGGCGCGGTGTAGCTGGACCCAGCAATTGTTGCTGGTAATCGCCAGGGTCTGGCAGATCTCGTCAGTATCGAAACCAAGCACCTCGCGCATGGTGAAGATGCGAGCGCTGGCTTCCGGCAGGCGGTAAAGGCAAGCCTCGAAGACTTCCCAGAAACGTTTGTTCTCCATCGCCTGCTGTGGCGTCTGCCATTCCGACGGCCGGGCATCTTCGGCCCAGTGCTGGCGATCATCGAAATAGGCGTTCAGATCGTCATCGTTTTCGACGTCCGCGACGACATTCTCGCGAACCTTGGCCCGCAACACATCGACGATCTTGTTCTTCAGGATGGATAGCACCCAGGTGCGCAAGGAAGCCCGCGAGGCAAATTTCTCCCGACCCAGCAAGGCGCCCGTCAGCGCCTCCTGAACCGCATCTTCGGCTTGAGCGCGATTGCGTAGTTGCATCTCGGCAAAGCGCAGCATGTCACGACGCAGGCCTGTGAGAAACTCGGGGTCGTGCAGGGGGTCCAAGGGCATGTCGGCTCATTGAAGTTGCTTGCCGGAGATCATACTGGAAAATATTTTGTAAGGTTTTGATGCCGTCACCGACTAATCGAGCAGGTACCCAAAGCCTCGACGTAAAACAGGAACTGAAATGATCAGCTGCAAGGAAGCCACCCGCCTCGCCTCGCTACAACTGGAACGCAAGCTCAGCTTTGGCGAGCGTCTCCAGTACCGTTTGCATCTGGCAATGTGTATCGGCTGCCGACGGGCTGAGAAACAGTTTGCGTTCATGCGTCAGGCAATGGGCGCCTGGATGAGTCAGAAACACTGATCCAAGCACCTCAATCACAACGGAGAAAATCATGAAAAAGCAAAATATCGTTTCCCTGGCCGTCGGTTCTGCCGTCGCCTCCCTTGCATTCAGCCCGGTTGCCCACGCGGCTGACAACCCGTTTGGCGCCACCAGGCTGGAAGCCGGCTATCAGTTGGCCCAGGCCGATACCAAGATGAAGGAAGCCAGTTGCGGCGGCGACAAGAAGATGGAAGCCAAGTGTGGTGCCGAAAAGAAAGCGGCCGAGGCGAAATGTGGCGCCGACAAGAAGAAGGATGCTTCCTGCGGTGCGGCCAAGAAATCGAGCGAAGCCAAATGCGGCGCCGACAAGAAAAAGGACGCCTCCTGCGGCGCCAAGAAATAAGGCTGAACTGATCGGCTGCGGCGCAGGGTTCGCCCTGCCCGCTTTTCTCCTCAACGGGAATTACTCGAATGTTGCCACGCCACGCCCACGGTGCCGGCCTCGGCTTGCGCCGCGAACTGATCGAAGCGCTGAAAGCCGGCGTGCCGGACGCCATCCGCTTCTTCGAGATCGCCCCGGAAAACTGGGCCGGCATGGGCGGGCGCTCCGCCAAGGATTTGCGGCAGTTCACCGAACGTTACCCCTTCGTCTGCCACGGCCTGTCGCTATCGCTCGGCGGACCGGGGCCTCTGGATGAAATCCTGCTCCGGCGCATCAAGGCCTTCATGAGCGAACACGGCATGACGCTATACACCGAGCACCTGTCATGGTGCGCTGATGACAGCCATCTCTACGACCTGCTGCCGATCCCGATGACCGAGTCAGCCGTCAAATGGACGGTCGAACGCATCCAGCGGGCACAGGACATTCTCGGCCAACGCATCGGCATCGAGAACGCCTCCTACTATGTTGCCCCACCGGGTGCCGAGATGAGCGAGACAGAATTCATCAGCGCCATCGTCAGTCAGGCTGATTGCCTGCTACACCTCGACGTCAACAATATCTACGTCAACAGCCGCAATTTCGGCTTCGACCCGCTTGCCTTCATGGCGGCCCTGCCGCTCGAACGCACCTGCTACGTCCATGTCGCTGGGCATTATGTCGAGCCGGACGGGCTGTTGATCGACACCCATGGTGCCGAAGTCATTGACCCGGTCTGGTCGCTGCTCGAAGCAGCCTATGCCCGCATCGGGGGCACTGTGCCGACCTGCCTGGAACGCGACTTCAACATTCCCGATTTGCCGGCCCTAGCCGCCGAAGTCGAGCAGATCGCCCGTTTGCAGGCGGCCGCAGCGCCCCGGAAGGCCGCCTGATGAGTGCCGACTTCCAGCAATTCCAGCACGCTTTCGCCCGCCACCTGCGCGACCCGCAGCGCACCCCGCGCCCAGCAGGTGTTCCGGTCCGGCGCATGGCGGTTTACAACGAGCTGCTGTTCAACAACATCTGTGGCTTTGTCGATAGCTGCTTTCCGGTCTGCCGGAAGACGCTCGGCGAGGCCCGCTGGCGCCGGCTGAGCCGGTCCTTCTATCGCGACTGGCCACTGCATACCCCATGGTTCCGCGAAATTCCGCGCGAGTTTGTCCGCTACCTAGCCGAAGGCAACATTCGCCAGCCGTTGCCGGCCTGGCTGGCCGAACTGGCCCATTACGAATGGGCCGAGCTGGCTGTCGATGTCATGGAAACAACCGTGCCCGCGCACGATCCGGCAGGCGATCTGCTGGTCAATCCGGTCGCCGTCAACCCGGCGCAGCTCAACCTTGCCTATGCGTGGCCGGTGCATCGCATCGGCCCCGAGTACCGACCGCGCAAACCACAGCCAACCGCTCTCGTCGTCTATCGCGATGCCGAAGATGTCGTGCAGTTCAGCGCCATCAACGCCGTCACTGGCCGCCTGCTCAACCTGCTCGCTGCCGCCCCGACCAGCGGCGAAGTCGCGATCCGCCAGATTGCCGCCGAACTGCAGCATCCCACTCCGGAGCAACTGCTGGTCCACGGTGCCGCCTTGCTCGACGACTTACGCCGTCAAGGCATCATTCTTGGCAGCCTGAACTGAATTATTCCCCGTTGGTCCGTAAGTTTTTCGCTGCGCCGGCGACTAATGACTACCCAACCCCAACGGAGAATAATCATGAAAACCATCAAACTCCTCGCCGGCCTCGCCCTCGCTGCGGCGACCAACCTCGCCTTGGCCCTTGATATCCAGCCCTATGCCGCAGAAACGCTGGCAGCCAAGCAGAAGGCCGGCGAAGCGGTCGCCCTGCACTTCCACGCCGACTGGTGTCCGACCTGCCGCGCCCAGGAAAAAGTTTTCAACAGTTGGAAGGGTGACGCATCGGTGCCCGGCACGCTGCTCATCGTCAATTACGACAAGGAACGCGAACTGAAACGCCAGCTTGGCGTGCGCACGCAATCGACGGTGATTGCCTACAAGGGCGGCAAGGAAACCGGTCGACTGGCGGGCGAAACCGATCAGGCTGCGCTGCGTGCCGTGCTCGCCAGTGCCAAGTAAGCGGCCGGCATCATGGATATTCCCCTTGCCCACCTCGGGCTGAGCTTGGTTGCCGGCAGCCTGACCACGCTGTCGCCCTGCGTTTTCCCCATTTTGCCGCTGGTCATCGGCGGCGCCGTACAGGCAAACCGGCTGGCGCCATTGGCCATGGGCCTCGGCATGGCCATTTCCTTTGCACTGATCGGCATTGTGCTCGGTGCCCTTGGCCCTGCCCTCGGCATCGATTCGGACAGTGTGCGACTGTTCGGTGCCTGGCTGCTGATCGCCTTCGGCCTTGTAATGCTGGTGCCGGTACTCAATCAACGCTTCACGGAATGGATGCTGCCCATCGCCTCCAGTGCCAACACCGCCTCAGCCAAGCTCGACAGCGACTCGCTGACTGGCGCCCTGCTGCTCGGTAGCGTGCTCGGCCTGGTCTGGAGTCCCTGCTCCGGCCCCCTGCTCGCCTCGGCCCTGACCCTGGTCGCCAGCGAAGGTGGTGCTATCCGTGGCGGCACCATTCTCGGCCTGTTCGGTATTGGTGCAGCGATTCCGCTGGTCGCCGTCGCCTATGCCTCGCGCCGGGGCTTCAGCGTGGCGAGAGGCTGGGTGCTGGCCCGCATCGAAGGGATCAAAAAAGCCTTTGGCGTCCTGATCCTGCTGACTGGACTGGCCATTCTCTCCGGAGCCGACAAGTGGCTGGAAGCGCAGGTGGTTTCAGTGCTGCCGGATGCCTGGGTTCAGGCAACGACGCTATTCTAAAGTCTCTACAATCAGAAATTGATTCTCAGCGACAACCAGTGAACGCGATCAGCCAAGCGATTGATCGTCCGCCCCTGCTGCTGCTCGTTGACCATCTGCGAAATGTAGGCAAGCTCTCCGCCCATCGGGCCAAAACGGAAGCCTTTGGCCAGGCGCCAGTCAATTCGCTCGCTGGCATCAATCGGATAATCGTCGTTCCGGCGCCAACGCATCGGCGAAGCCCTGAAATACATGATAGACGCGGTAACGTCGTAGGGAAGCTTCTGAATCAGCATTGCCGTCTGCGAATGGGTCGGTGCCGAATCGCGGGTCTGGCGAATGATCTTGGGGCCGTTGTTGAAGTCGTCGGCAATCCGTGAAATGTCGGTGAAGTCAGCCGTTACACAAATCAGTGAATTGCCATACATGAGCCGGGTCGTTTCGAAGGGGCGCCAGTTCAATTGGTATTCGTACCCCTGGATGCGAACATTTTCCAGATTGACGGCACTATCGGCGCGTCCATTGGGATACACGGCATAATTCACCGCATTCATCCGCAGACTCTGCGTTTCCTTGTCATCTGACGTGCCTGCTGGCAGCGCCAGCGGCAATATCTGGATGTAGTTGGGGATTTTCTCGCTGAATACCCGTATGTCGGCACTGGCCCGATATTCTTTCAACTCAGCCAGATAACCCAGTTCGAGGGTATCGATCTGCTCAGGTTTGACGCCCTGAGCATAATAGAGAATGTCGGCTAGGCCGCTCCCGCCGATATCGCGTCGCTCCGAGTGCCCCGCCACCTCATAAAGGCTGGGGTTGCGATGAGCACGTGAGGCCACCAGGCGGATGGTATGCCCCGGCATCACGTGAAAGCTTACACTCGCCCTCGGATCAAACATGTCGCCGCTGATATTGTCGTGTTCGTAACTTGCACCAAGATTGAACAGCAGGGGATTCATCAGGCGGTATTCAAGGTTTCCGAATGCGCGATAGGCAAAGCGACTCTTCCATTCTGTCGATGTAAACTGTTCGTACGACTGCACGGAGGTCGATTTAAGTCCTAGCCCCCATATGACCCTAATATCCTTGCGGAGGGAAAGTAGATGTTCGAACTCAAGTTCATGCTGCTGCGATCGCCCACCGGGATCTACCCCCGGGAAGAAGGTGATCGATGCAGGTGCCACTAGATTGGTAGTGAAATTCACCCTCGGGCGATATGGACCTTGCGCCCGATCATCGGTATAGCCATAGCGTAGCTTGGTTTCTTCCGTCGCAGAGAGGGTTCGGCGCCACAGGATGCCAAAGGCAGCTGAAGACTGTTCGAGATTACGCAGGGGGTCATTGACCGGACTACCGGGACGGCCATATTGCGACATGTCGCGCGCAAAGGTCCCTGTCAATTGCAGTTCGTCACGATTATTCAGCGGAATATCTGCCCGCAAATCAAACAATTGGGATTGGCGATTGTCCGGCGAATAGCTCCAGCGGCCACTGTAGGAGCCATACTGGAAACCGTCATCCTGAAATGAGCGCGCGGTGAAACGGATATTGGCATCACCGACGCTGCCCCCCCAGCGCAACACTTCATCTCGAATTCCGTTGTTACCGTGGTTGGCCGAAACCATCCAGCCCTTGGTCAGGGTAGGATCCATCGTAATGATGTTGACCACCCCCATGAAGGCGTTGGATCCGTAGGAAACTGTGTTCGAACCGCGAATGACCTCGATACGCTCGATGTTTTCGAGCGCCACCGGCAATAGATTCCAGTTAACACCAGACTTGAAGAGGGGAGAGTATTGGGAGCGGCCATCAACCAGCACCTGGACCCGTGGCCCATATTCCTCACTGGCCAGGCCGTAGCCCAATCCGTGATAGGCGACGATGGCCGGATCCTGGTTGTGCGAAGTGACCTGAAAGCCGGGAACCAGTCGCAGCAGGTCTTCAACTGTCCGCATGCCTGAGGCCCGGATCATCTCCTGATCAATCACCGTGACCGATGCAGGCGTTTCAGATAGCTGTTGTGGCAAGCGACTGACCGACGCGATGATCGGCATTTCGCTGAAAAACAATTCACTCTCGGCACATGCTGGGAAAGCGAGCGCGGTAGCAACAAGCAAAGTCGCGTATCGCAGGCGCAGCGGAAAGTGCGTTTCTGTTTTTTTCACGTTGTTCTTCTACTTGTACAACCCGGCGAAGAAACGAAACACTCATCCAGACTGTAACAAAACAAGGACTTGCAGATTTCAGAGGGGTGGAGTTTAACAAAGTTTTACCTCTACCCACTGTCCATCACACCTAGGGTATTACCTCGTTTCGTTCAGGATTCGCACTTCCCGCTGCGGGAAGGGAATAGCGACTCCATGTCGCTTGAACGCCTCCCAGATGGCGAAATTGACGTCGGACACGATATTGCCCTTGCCCTCTTCCGGATCGTCGATCCAGAAACCGAGTTCGAGGTTGATGCTGCTATCGGCAAACTGCGTCAGGAAAACTTTCGGAGCCGGTGCGGCCAGCACGCGCGGGTGTGCCGCGGCAGCTTCGGTCATCAGGCGTTGGGCCAGTTCGAGCTCGGTATCGTAGGCGACACCGATCGTCGTCGTCAGCCGCAACTGGTTATTGGAATACGTCTGGTTCTGTACCGTGGTGCCAATCAAGGTTTCGTTCGGCACGATGAACTCGGTGCCCCCCGGATGCTTGAGCACCGTATAGCGCGTCGTGATTTGCGTCACTTCGCCGCTGTCGCTGCCAACCTGCACGATGTTGCCGATGCGAATCGACCGGTCGAGCAGGATGATGAAGCCGGAGACATAGTTGCTGGCGATCTTCTGCAACCCCAGGCCGAGCCCGACACCAAGTGCGCCGGTGAACACTGAGAGCGCCGTCATGTCGATGCCGACCAGCGCCAGGCTGGTCAGGATGGCGATGACCGTCAGACCCGCCTTGGCGACGCGAATACCGACGATGCGCAGGTTTGCATCGAGCGTATGAAGACGCATCAGCTTCGCTTCGATAACGCCGGCAATCCACAGCGCGAAAACGACTGTCAGGAAAATTGTTGCCAAGCCGCGCAGCACCGTCCACAAATCGACGTGCTGCTTGCCAACGTGGAACTGCACCTCCTCCATGGCATCGATGACATACGGTGCCAGGTCGGTGATGTATAGCGCCAGCCAGACCCAGACCGTGGCGGCAATGATGCGCTCCCAGGCCGTCAGCCAGGTCGCCCGGGGAAAGGCCTGACGCAGCACGAAAACGACACCGCGCACCAGGGCCATCGAACCGAGCAACGGCATGGCCAGCTTGAGCAGATTGACATGGAAAAAGCCTGACAGCGTCGCGATGGCAAGGCCGGCCAACACCATGCCGGTCAGTGGAAAAGCCAAACGGGAGCCGGCATCGGAAAGCCGCCCGGCGCCTTCTTCGTGCCGCCCCTGCCACCAACGTGCCACCAGAAAGGCCAGGCCGAGACAAGCGACCAGCGCGACAACCTGCCAGATGAAATCCGGGTCACGGAAATCGGCCAACAGGTCGTTGATCAGGCGCAGGGCCGGGCTTTTTTGACTCATGCCTTTTTATCCAGAACAGCAGCGAAGAAACCGTCGGTGTTGTGCTTGTGCGGCAGCAAACGCAACACGTCGCCCTCGAATGCAATGCCCTGCTTGGCGAGCACCGCCGAAGCCGGGGTCAGCGAGAAATCGGGATGCTTTTCGAGGAAAGCGGCGATGATTTCATCGTTTTCTGCCGTCAACAGACTGCAGGTGGCATAGACCAGACGGCCGCCGGGGCGGACCAGCTTGGCCGCGGCTTCGAGAATCGAAGCCTGCTTGACCGTCAGTTCGGCTACTGAGGTTTCGCTCTGCCGCCACTTCAGGTCGGGATTGCGGCGCAGGGTGCCAAGGCCGGAACACGGCGCATCGACCAGCACCCGGTCGGCCTTGCCGGCCAGGCGCTTGATCTTGGTGTCGCGCTCATGTTCGATGCGGGCCGGATGAACGTTGGACAAGCCGGAACGTGCCAGCCGCGGCTTCAGGTTGGCGAGGCGCTTGTCGGACACATCGAAGGCATAGAGACGGCCGGTATTGCGCATCAAGGCGCCAAGCAACAGCGTCTTGCCCCCGGCACCAGCGCAGAAATCGACGACCATTTCCCCGCGTTTCGGCTCCAGCAGGTAGCCGAGCAACTGGCTGCCTTCGTCCTGCACCTCGTAAGCGCCTTCGAGGAACAGCGCCGTCTTGGCCAGAGCCGGCTTGTCGCGCAGGCGAACAGCCATTGGCGACAACGGACCGGGTTCGGCGCCGATACCGTCGGCGGCCAGTTTTTCCAGCAGCGTCTCACGGTTCATTTTCAAGGTATTGACGCGCAGATCGAGCGGAGCCGGCTGATTCAGCGCTTTCGACAGAACCAGAGTTTCTTCGGCGCCGAACTGGGCTTCAAGACGCTGGTAGAGCCAATCCGGCAGATCACAGCGAACGGCCGGCGGAAAGTCTTCTTCGCGCACCGCCTTGACCCCGGACAGCCATTCCTCTTCGCTGGCCTTGAGGACCGGCGCCAGTTCGCGCTGGCTCCAGCCACGCGCCACGGCCAGCGCGGCCAGCAGTCGGCGGCGGTCGGACATCTGGCCGCCACAGCGCGCCTCCAGGCTCCGCCCCCGGCGCAGCACGGCAAATACTGTCTCGGCCACGAAGGCACGATCGGCATGGCCAAGCTGGCGATTTTCACGGAAATAGCGTGAAACCACGGCATCAGCCGGATGATCGAAACGCAGCAACTGGCCGAGAACGGCCTCGGCGTGGGCAAACAGGGCGGGTGTGAAACGGGCTTTCATGGTGTTCCTATCTCGGTGGCGACTTGTTCGTAAATGTCGCCCTTCTTGTCGGTAAAGCGGATTTTAACCGGCAGGCGGTGCCGATCGAGTGCGATCCAGATTTCAGTGACGGTATCGGTCATGGCGCGCAGATGCAGGGTGCGGAAATGGCCGGCTGGCGTGTCAATTTCTTCTTCGCCCAGCGAGTCGAGGGCGTAACGGTCGTATTTCTTGCCGGTGACGACGCCGACAGTGGCCCCGGCTTCCGGCTGCTTCATGTACGCCAGGTGATAGTTCAGCGACAGGATGTCCTGGGCGCCGGGCGCCAGCGGGCGAACATTGCCGTCGCGGGAGAGGCGAACGGCGGCGTTGGGCCAGTCAAAATCGGCATTTTCGTTAGCATCCTTGCCATTCTTGCGCGTCAGATATTGTTCGGGCTGCAGGCCGCCTGCTACCAGCCGGCCGCGGCTTTCGTTCTCGAAACGCACCGACTTGAACAGGGCGACCAGGCCAGTGGTTTCGGTCATGCCGCTCAGGTGGTAATGGCCATCCTCAGTGAATTCCCAGGTGTGCTCGGCACGACCGATCGTAAAACCCTGAGCGCCCGTCGTGATCACAAAACGGATAGTTCCCTTGGCTGGCAGCAGCGGCTTGACCGGCTCGGGAGCAGCCACCTCAGCGGTCGCCGGCGTTTCCTGCACGGGCTCGGGAGCCACTTCGGGCACCGGCACCACCGGCGCATCGGCCACCGACTTGCTGCTGGCCAGCTGCCCGGGTTTCACCGTTTTGGACCGCGGCTTGGCCACCGGCTTGTTCTCGGCTGCTGCTTTTGGTGCCACAGCCGATGGCGGCTGCAACTCGGCGCGCAAGGTAACCGGCTCGTCGCTGGCACCGCCGAACAATTCAACGTCTGGGCCAAATAGTGCGGCGACGTGAATGCCCAGCGAAGCGGCCAGCGCGAGGACGAACGCCAGGGGCATGGCGGCTTAGCGGATCTCGGGCGAGATCAGCACGGCGTGGTCGGCGAGTTCTGCCGCCAGCCGGACGCGGCCGTTTTCCAGCGTCAGCTTGTCTTCGGCAAACCAGCGCACCGCCTGCGGATAAATCAGATGTTCCTGGCGCAGCACACGCGCCGACAGGCTGTCTTCGCTATCGCTCTCGAGCACCGGCACGGCGGCCTGAATAATCACCGGCCCATGATCCAAAGTGGGCGTGACGAAGTGCACGGTGCAGCCGTGGATGCGCACGCCCTCTTCCAGCGCCCGCTGATGGGTGTGCAGACCGGGGAAGGAGGGCAGCAGCGACGGGTGGATGTTCATCAGCCGGCCTTCGTAGTGACGGACGAAGCCTTCGGACAGGATGCGCATGAAACCGGCCAGTACGACGAGGTCAGGCGAAAAATCATCAATGCATTCGGCCAGCGCCGCATCGAAAGCCTCTCGGCTGGAAAACGCCTTATGGTTGATGAAATGCGCCGCGATACCTGCCTTCTGCGCTGTCTCCAGCCCCATGGCCTCAGGTCGATTGCTGATCACGGCGGCGATGTTGACGGGCAGATTTCCAGCATCGCGGGCGGCGATCAGCGCCTCCAGGTTGCTGCCGCGGCCGGAAATCAGGATGACGATATTCTTCATTTCAAAAAACTCACCGGTAAAAAAATGGTGCTGACCACCGAATGGGTCAGCCGGGAAAGACCGCGCCCATTGCGGTCGGCTACGATCTGGGCCATGAAATCGAGCAGCCCCATGACGCGGCCAAATTCGCGTTCGAAGGACAAATTGCGGTTGGCCGGATCCAGCTCGTTGGATAGCAGGAACAGTTCGCCCGCCCCATTGCGGTCATGACCGAGCTTCCAGACCGCCACTTCCATGTTGCGCGCACTGTTGTAGAGCTTCATTTCATTCAGGCTATCGAGGATGTAGAACTCTTCCTTATGCTCGAAAGCCGCGTCAGCCATGGTCAGCAGCCCGAAAACCAGCGCCATGACGCGGTCGCCGGCATAGGCTTCGGTAAAGGCCAATGAGGCCACGGCGCCCTCGCGCTGGCCATTGAACTCGGGCCAGCTGCGATACTGACGCTGGCGCAGGCGTTCGACGGCCGCTTCGCGACTGACGGCACCACTCTTTTTCCATTCCTTGGGGTTACGCTTGTAGAGCTTGTCGGCAATCAGCAACAGGCCATTGACCACCTCGGCCCGATTGGTATCGGCGATGCGATCGACCTCGGACTTCAGCAGATATTTCGGGGCAACCGTGGTATCCGTCCGACCATCCTTGCCCAGCTTCGTCGAACAGGCCGTCAACATCACCACGAAGAGGACGGCCAGCCAGCGCATCAGGCTTCCTTGCTTTTCAGGTAGCCCCAGCCAATCGGAATCAGCGACGAGATGATGATGCCGACGATGATGATCGATAGGTTGGCCTTGACCCACGGCATGTTGCCCAACCAGTAGCCGGCCAGACACAGCGAGACGACCCAGCCAACGGCGCCGATCAGATTGAACAACGTGAAGCGCGCGTAGGTCATCGAACCGATGCCGGCAACGAAGGGGGCGAAGGTCCGGAACAGTGGCAGAAAGCGCGAGATGATCAGCGTCTTGCCACCGTGTTTTTCATAGAAGGCATGGGTCTTGACCAGCGCGTCGCGGTTGAAAAAACGCGAGTTTTCCCATTGGAAAACCTTGGGACCGAGAAAGCGGCCGATCTGGTAATTAACGGTATTGCCGATCACCGCCGCAGCAATCAGCACCCCCATCAGCGTGAAGATATCCATGCCCCCCTCGCCGATGGCAGCCAGCGCCCCCGCCACGAAAAGCAGCGAATCGCCCGGCAGAAAGGGCGTCACGACGAAGCCCGTTTCGGCAAAGATGATGAAAAACAGGATGCCGTAGATCCACAACCCGTATTGCTGAACCATCACCGCGAGATGCTTGTCGAGGTGCATGACGATGTCGATGAATTGGGTGAGGAGTTCCATGCGGGGCGCCGGGGTTTGAATGAGGCCGCATTATAATCCGGGCATGCCCACCATTGCCCGCCTCCCCGACCTACTGATCAGCCAGATTGCCGCTGGCGAAGTGGTCGAAAGACCCGCCTCTGTCCTCAAGGAACTGCTTGAAAACAGCCTCGACGCAGGCAGCAAGGCCATTCAGGTGCATCTCGAAGAAGGCGGAGTCAAGCTGATCCGCATCACGGACGACGGCTGCGGCATTGCCAAGGATGAACTGGCGCTGGCGCTGACCCGCCACGCCACTTCGAAGATCTCCAGCCTTGATGACCTCGAACGCGTCGGCACGCTTGGCTTTCGCGGCGAGGCGCTGGCTTCGGTCGCTTCGGTCGCCCGGCTGAGCATCACCAGCCGCGAACGCGGCGCGGCGCATGCCTGGAAACTGCGCGGCGAGCCAGGTGCGGAACCCGAGCCGGCCGCCCTGATGGCCGGCACCGTCGTCGAAATGCGCGACCTTTATTTCAACACCCCGGCCCGGCGCAAGTTTTTGAAATCGGAGAGCACTGAGTTCGCCCACTGCGCCGATGCCGTCAAGCGTCTGGCGCTGACCCGGCCGGATGTCGCGATCAGCCTGACCCACAACGGCCGCAACCTGTTCCAACTCGCCCCCGCCGACGCGCCCCGGCGCATTGCCGACATTCTCGGCGACGACTTTCTCGGCGCCGCCCGACGCATCGAAGCCGGCGCCGGTTCGCTGTCGATAGGCGGCTTCGCCATCGACCCGACCCGCGCCACCGACGCCAAGGACGGCCAGTACGTCTTCGTCAACGGCCGTTTCGTGCGCGACAAGATCATCAGCCACGCCCTGCGCGAAGCCTACCGGGATGTGCTGCACGGCAGCCGCCAGCCGGCCGTCTGCCTGTTCGTCAACATCGACCCGGCGCTGGTTGACGTGAATGTGCACCCGGCCAAGACTGAAGTCCGCTTCCGCGACTCGCGCGCCATGCACCAGTTCGTCTTCCACGCCATCCAGCGCACGCTGGCCGCGCCGGTGCAGGCAGAAAGCGCGCCGTCACTGATCGAACGGAGTGCCGCAAGCAGCGAATATTCGACTTCAGCGGTCACGCCGGAAATTCGGCCAAATTACGAATATGCCCCCCCACTGCGCCATCAAGGCAGCCTCGGTGTCGCCGAACCGGCAGCCGCGGCCTACCTCGCCTTCGCCCGCGCCGCGCAGGACATCGGCCAGTCACCGGCCCCGCGCAGCGAAGTCGCCCCGCAATTCCAGCCCGTTGAAAGCACCGGCAACGATGGCCCGCCGCTCGGCTACGCACTGGCCCAGTTGCACGGCATCTACATCCTCGCCCAAAACGCCCGCGGCCTTACCCTGATCGACATGCATGCGGCGCATGAGCGCATTCTCTACGAAAAGCTGAAAACCGCTTTCGACAACCGCCAGATCGCCACCCAGGCACTGCTCATCCCGGCCGTCTTCTCGGCCGACCCGCTCGATATCGCCGCCGTCGAAGAACACGCGGACGCCTTGGCCGACCTCGGCTTCCAGATCGCCCCGCTCGGCCCCAACCAGCTGGGCGTCCGTGCCGTCCCCGCCCTGCTGCAAAGCGGCGACCCCGCCGCCCTGGCCAAATCGCTGATCGCCGAACTGCGCGAACACGGCATCACCCAGCTCGCCACCGCGCGGCGCAACGAACTCCTCGCCACCATGGCCTGCCACGGCGCCGTCCGCGCCCGCCGTCAACTGACCGTACCGGAAATGAACGCCCTGCTCCGCCAGATGGAAGAAACCGAACGCGCCGGCCAGTGCAACCACGGTAGACCGACGTGGACGGAGCTGACGATGGAACAACTGGACAAGCTTTTTTTGCGCGGACAGTAAGTGGTTTTTATTCATATTGAATAGACGGCCATTACCGGCTGTCGTATGCTGATCAGCATTATTCCCATGCCAGCCAACGCACATGTCTGATTTTCTGGAAAAATCCCTACCCGAGCGTGACACATTCCACTCAGGACAGCCGACGGCAGCCCACCCTTTGATCAGCAGTCGCATCCGATTATTCCGCGAGTTGCGCATCATGCTTGATGCTGACCTGGCCGAACTTTACGGCGTCCAGACCAAAGTGCTGGTACAAGCAGTCAAGCGAAATATTCAGCGCTTCCCGACGGATTTCATGTTTCAACTGACGACCGAAGAATTCGCCGCTTTGAGGTCACAAATTGTGACCTCAAAGCCCGGACGTGGAGGACGCCGCAGCGCTCCCTACGCGTTCACCGAACAAGGCGTGGCAATGTTGTCATCGGTTCTCGGCAGCGCCCGAGCCATTGCAGTGAATATCGAGATCATGCGCACCTTCGTCCGCATACGCGAACTAAGTGCAACGCACGACAATCTGGAAAAGCGTCTTGGCGAACTGGAAGAAAAAACCGAAGCAATGTCCTTGAAACATGACAACTTCAGCCACAACACGCGGCAGCAACTTAAAGAAGTATTCGAAGCTATCCGACAATTAATGGCGCCAGTTGACCCGCCCAAACAATCGATCGGTTTTATTCGACCAAGAACCCCAAAGGGTTCATCGTAAACTCCATTCCGGTCAACGCACACTGAAATGACCACCACCCCTAACCTCGCCCCGCCCGGTGCTGGCCTGCCAACACTGGAACGCTGGTTTTCCAGCGCGTTGCTGATGGCGTTGAGCACTTTCTTGAGCAAGGATGCACTGACCCGCTGGCTGCGCCGGGAAACCGAGAAGGCCCTGGCTCTGGCAGCCAGCCTGCCCGAAACGCTGGCCAGTCAGCAGGTCTTGCTGCCGCGAGTGACCGGGCTGGAGGACAGCAGCCGCTGCTGGTCCGCCAACATGGTGTTGCAGCATCTGGTGATCGTCGATACCGGCATTCGGGAACTGGCCGAAGCGCTGTCGGACGACACATCCTTCGGGCGCGAACTGCGTATCGCCGAGGTCAAGCCGGTGCCAGAGGCCGGGTTGGAACAGCATGCCTTGTTGCGAACAGCGGTCGATGACTACGCGCGCCTGATCGATGGGCTGGGCGATCTACGCACCACCTTGCGCCACACCCATCCGTGGTTCGGCCAACTCGACCTGCGCGGCTGGCACGCGCTGGCGGCCATGCACACCATGGCCCACCGGCGCCAGATGCAGGCCATCGTTGCCCGGCTGGCCCGACAGCCTGAGGTGTAAGCGAGGATAGCCAACGCACGCCTTGAGATATTGCAACCTGAATCCAGGCCATTCTTGCTCGGCAGGGAAGGCTGAAACAGACATTCCAGCTTCCCCATCGGCTTGAGCACGTTCAGTTGTTGAGCTTGAAACGCCCGACGATCCGGTTCAGATATTTGGCGGAGCCGACCAATTCATCTACGGCAGTCCGGGCTTCGTTCGCTGCCGTCATGTTGCCTTCGACCAGTTGGGCAACTCGCTCCATGTTCTGCGCCACCAGCTCGCTGGCAATGACTTGCTCGCTGGCTGAACTGGCAATATCGCGGGCCATGCTTGTCACGTGCTCACTGCTTTCGGTAATTCGATTCAGGCCAACGCCGCTCTCGCGAATCAAGGCAATGCCGGTCTCGACCTCGGCCACCGCTTCACCCATCGAAGTGACTGCGGTATCAGTGACGCGGCGGATTTCGGCAACATTTCGGGCGATGTCGGATGTCGATGTTGCGGTACGCTCCGCCAGCTTGCGCACCTCGTCGGCCACCACGGCAAAGCCGCGCCCGGCCTCGCCGGCCCGGGCCGCCTCGATGGCCGCGTTGAGTGCCAGCAGATTGGTCTGGTCGGCAATTTCGCGAATTACGTTGGTCATGTCGCCAATCTTGGCGATGGCCAGATTGAGTTCCTGAATCGTCAGACTGGACTGCTGTACCGAATCAACCACCCGCCCGGTCGCCGCCATGCTCCGCTCCATGCTTTGCTGGGCCGTTGCGACCAGCATTTGGGACTCGTCCGCCGCCGCGGCCGTCTCGCCAGCTGAATCGGAAACACTGCGCACCGACTGACTGAACTCTTCGGTGGCCGCCGCGACGCTGGCGGCCTTGTCGCGTTGCTGCTCGGACTGATCGACGACATTGGCCGTCTGCCACTCGACACGCCGCGCCTGCGCTTCAATCTGGCCACTCGCGGCACGGATTTCGTCGAGCATGACCTTCAGGCTGACCTGCATGGTGGCCAATTCGGTCAGCGCCCGGCCTGCTTCATCGCGCCCGCTGATATCGACATCGTCGGCCAGATTGCCCTGCCCCATGCGACTGAAGTGATGGACGATGCGATTCATACGGGCCGTCAACGAGCGAACGAGTAGCCAACCGAAGAGCACAACCAGCAAGATTGCGCCAACGGCAAGTCCGATGGTCAGCATCCGTGTCTGGTCAAATCGGACCTGCGCTTCCGCCTGCGCCGCCGCACCGTGGTCGGCCAGATGTTTTTCAAGCTCTTCGCCGCGTTTCATCACTTCCTGGAAGAGCGGATTCGCCTTGTTCAGCAGCAGCAATTGCGCCTTGTCGAAATCATCCGTTTTGAGTGCCGCCATCGCCGGGATGATCGCCTCATTGGCAAAGCGATCGCGTGCCTCGAAGAAGGCCTTGCCCAACGACTGGCTGACCGGGTCGGTGACCGCCTGCTCGTACTGCTGGCGCAACTGATCGATCAGCGCCTGGCTTTGCGCCACGCTGTCGGTGTGGCGGGCAAGCGGATGATCGTGCATCGTGTGGAACGGGTTCCTGGGGTTGTGTTGCAGGCCAAGCATCAACTGCGACCGGTTGTCCGACAGCCGCTCGATGACTTTGCCGACGCTGACCGCTGGCTGGAAATGAGCGGTATAGGCACTTCTCAGCGCATCGTTGGACTGCCCCTGACCATGGATGCCAAACAGGCTGATGATGACCAAAACCGCCGTCACGAACGCCAGCAACGCAGTCAGGCGAGCCTTCATGCTCAAGCGTTGAAGCCAGGACGGCTCGCTGTTCAGCACAGCCTTGCTCTGGTTGAGTTGTTTATAGAGTGCGTCGGCTGCGGCAATTTCCTGACGCGTCGGCTGCGAACGCACCGACATGAAGCCAACGGTCTTGTCATCCTTGCTGATTGGCACAACCAAGGCCTTGACCCAGTAAAAATCACCGTTCTTGCAGCGATTCTTGACCAGTCCCCGCCATGGATAACCCGCCTTGATGGTTCGCCACAAGTCGCCGAATGCCTGGGGCGGCATCTCCGGATGACGAACGACGTTGTGATTCTTTCCGATCAATTCCTCGCGGGAAAATCCGGAAATATTGATGAAGGCATCGTTGGCATAGGTAACGACGCCCTTCAGATCGGTTTTCGAGACCAGATACTGGCCTTCCGGATACGGCTTCTCAGTGGCCGTGATCGGCATGTTATTTTTCATTTGTCCCATCCATCCCTGATGTTTTTTTGAGGCATCCAATTCAACTAATTACGGATGCCGAAACCATTTCTAAAGGCGCCGGGATAATAAACCCGAATTCAGCCCGTTTTTGGCCCTTCACAATTTTTAGCAATCGACCGAAAAACAAAGACTCCAGCCCAACATCTCTACCGGGAAACACCGACAAACATCTAAAGCGCGGTTCGAAACAGACATTCGTCGGCTTTGCCATCTAGAATGCCGCCGATGTTTCTGTATTCCCTTCCTCCCGCACGGCGCGCACCGGTATTTGCCTTTGCCGTATCGTTGCTCATTCACGCCCTGGTCTTGCTGATTCCCCGGCAAGATCCGAGCGCTGAGCCAAGCCCGCCACGGCTGGAGGCTCGCCTGGCCAAAGCGGCAGTAACGGAAGAAACAAGTGCTTCGGCCAGCCCGGCCAAGCCGGCAAAATCCAAGCCGGAACAGCCAAGGATACTGACCACCAACAAACCGGGAAAACGCTCGGTAGCGGCCGCCCCGAAATGGTCTGCCGCCGAAAAGGCGGAGATGAACCACTTTCTCGAGGAACTGGATACCCAGGCCAAGGCGACGCCCAAACCGACGCTCGCCCAGCGCTCGCTGGCAATGGCCCGCGAACAGGCCATGCAGCACGCCCGCCAGGAGGCCGCCGACGGCGCCAGCCTTGAACTGCGGCCCAATGCAGCTCCACCGGACCCGTTCAGTCTGGAAATGTATCTCGATGGCTTGGTCAAACGCCTGAACCGGAGCGCCACTTTCGTCAAGAACGACCCGCGCAACAAGGGAATACGCCCGGCAGCCGTGGAATTCAAACTCAACCCGGACGGCACGATGAAATCCTTCAAGGTGGTCAACGAAGGCGATCAGGCCGAGGAAATTGCCTTCGTCAAATCGGTTGTCGAACGCTCGATTCCGTTCTCGCCATTCCCGGCGGACATCAACAAGGCCGCCCGCTCGCTGACCATGCGTATCTGCATCCTGCCGCCACGGGCGGGAGAAGGCGGGTTTGGCTTCAGCCGGACAAGCCCGGGCCGGGGTTGCTGATCAGGCGGGCGGTTATTGCCACGCCCTGCACTCAGCCCACCGCATCAACCAGGGCATCAAACGCCCGGTCCGCCTGCCAGCTATGGCGTACTTCGACCAGGCGCACCTCGCTTAAGCCCGGCCCAAAGGCAGCCTGCAGGATCGCCTTGTCGGTTTGCTCATCAACCACCAGCACCAGTCGCTGTGGCGGCAAGCGTTGCGCCAGTTGCTGCAACTCGAATTCACAACCGCGGCGGGCCGATGTAATGCCGCGCACGTCCATGATCACCGCATCGGCCCGCAGCATCAGCTCGACCACGGTCGCCTGCCAGGTCGAATCTCGACAACAGAATTCATTGAGGCGGTAACGCCCGTCGGGGTCAGGACGCAGATCCAGCGAGGCCAACCGGGCATCGAGACCGGGGCGCGAGGTGACAAACAGCTCATCGATCCGCCCGGTCAGCCAGCGCAGGTAATCGCCGGCATCGATGGTGCGGGCAGTGACATCGGGCGCGGCGATCATCGTCACCGGGCCGATCAGCCGCCAGCGGGCCGCCACCCGGTCAAAAAGCCGCTCGGTACGGGCGGTGTAGCCGAAGACCCGGAGCAGCAACAGCGTTGGTACCGGCCGGTTTTCTGCCAGCCGGACCACCCCGAGCCGTTGCATTGCCCAATGATTGACTAGCCCGAAAAGGGCGATCTCGCCAAGCACCAGCAGTAATGCCAGAACACGATGCTCGTAGGCAATAAAGATGTCGAAGCCAATGCTGACGACCAGCATCAGCCACCAGGTGCGGGACAGCAGTTGCGCATCGGAAAATCGCTTGGCTTCGTAATCGCTGGCCAGCCGGCGCAGGCGCAGCCAGGCCAGCCAGCCGACCGGCAGGGCGATGAGCATGAATACACCATCCAGACCCAGGGTTATCACCCAGGGCGTGCCGAATTCAGTGTCGGCGAGGGCAGCAGTCAGGCGCGATCCGGCCAGGGGCGCCAGGCCGAAGACCAGCAAGGCGGCAAAGGTGATCGGCACGACGCCGCGCAGGCGAACCGGCCACGAACACACACAGAACAGAGCGGCCATCCAGAGCTGGTTTCTGGCGATGTCGAAGAACAGCGGCAGCATGCCGAAGATCTGCCAGCTGAACGGCCGCCCGATAATTGCCCGCTGTACCATGCCTGCTATCAGGAATAACACCGCGAAACCCAGCATCATGGCGACCGCTCCGCCAATGATGCGTAGTGGCGGCAAAGCCAGCGATACGGCAATCATCGGCAGCGCGGCAATCATGTAGCAAAGTGTCAGCCCCAGCGAATAGGCGGGCGAGAAACCAAAGTTTCCGGCCCACTGATAGGCAATGGCCATCGGCAGGCCGCAGATGGCCGTCGTCAGCAGCCAGGCCGCCGATATCCGCCAACGCATAGCCTGTTCATGCCCTGCCAGATCGCTGGTCACGCCCTCGTCCGGCGTGAGGAGAGTGGCCGCCGGCACTGGCAAGGCAAGGCTGTCACCCTGCATCATGCCGCCAAGAATGGCCCGCCGGTAACGCCAAAGCACAAACAGGGCGACGACGACTGTGACCAGCACGCTGTTGGTGAAATGGACACTCAACTCGCCGCCATTCATCGCTTGCTCCTGACATGTCGGAATGATGCTAGCCTACTCCAAATCATGCTCAGGAACTTGTCTTGAACAGCCCGGACATCACCCCACCGAACAGCCAGTTGAGCTGGCGCGAACGTCGCCGCTTTCTGCTGGCGACCGTGGCGATCACCTTGCTTTACCTCGGCATTCAGGCGATCTGGATGTGGGGTGCGGCCCAGTTGGGGCAGCTTGGCTGGACCGTCAACGACCCGACCGAAACCTACACCGCTGAAGCCGCGACGGTAGCCGAACAATCCCGGCCACTCGAGGCACACCTTGACCCACGCCTTCCACAACGGATTTTTCAGCTTGGTTACGAATACGGCTACCTGAGCCAGTGGCTGGGCGGTTACGGACAGCAGACGGATGCGGTCATGCAACAACTGTCGCGCCCGGTCGACGCACACATCCGCCGTCTCAATGAACTGGCCGATCAACTGGGTGTAGCCCCGGCTGACCGCCTGCCGATGCGGACCGCAGCCGATTTCAGCCGACTGACCCAGCGCATCGAAGAAGACCCGACCGGACTTGCCCGGCGAATCGAGCAGGTCAGCTCGCCACGCCTGCGCCACCTGTTTCTGCTGGCCGCTCACGTCGGCGTCGAAGCGGCAGCGCTGGCGCCATCAGGCGATCTGACCCCAATCCCCGCCACAGAGTTGATCGGCAAGCACGCCACGCTGGCCGGCATCCCGGAACCACTTTGGCGGCCGCTCAGCCGGGTGGCAAGTGGCACGCGGGAAACCCAGCGGGGCGATTACCGGGCCGCCGTTGGTCATCTGGAAAACGCGCTGGCCAAGACGCCGGCACCGGGATTCACGTCGCCTGACTGAGCATGGGCTGGTCATTCTTCACCCGGACAGTAGAGGCCTCTCCGGATAACTGCCTGCCCCGGCTTGGCCGCCTATTCTTTTGACGATTCCGACGAAAACAGCACCGTCGGCGTAGCTTGACTGGTTTAATCGCTTTTTTTGCCAGGCCCCGGGCACTATTCCGAACGTACCGACTCCAATTTGAGCAGACTTTTTATTCATTTGTACTCAAAGAACTGAATGCCCCACGATATTTCCCTGATCACCACCGTCGCGGCAGCTTTCGGCTTTGCCCTGATTCTCGGCTTCGTTGCCGAGCGCCTGAAAACACCCGCCCTGGTCGGCTACCTCGTTGCCGGCATCCTGATCGGCCCGGCCACCCCGGGTTTCGTCGCTGACCTGAGCACGGCTTCGCAGCTTTCCGAAATCGGCGTCATGCTGCTGATGTTCGGCGTTGGCCTGCATTTCTCGATTGACGACCTGCTTTCCGTCAAGCGCATCGCCCTGCCCGGCGCCGTCGTCCAGATGAGCCTGGCCACCTTGCTCGGCATGGCCATCGGGCAGTGGTGGGGCTGGGCCATCGGGCCGTCGCTGATCTTCGGCCTGTCGCTCTCCTGCGCCAGCACCGTGGTGCTGCTCAAGGCGCTCGAAGCCCGCGGCCTGCTGACCACGATGAACGGCCGCATTGCTGTTGGCTGGCTGGTTGTCGAGGACCTCGCCACTGTACTCATTCTGGTACTGCTTCCGCCGCTCGCCGGCGTGCTTGGCGGCAATGCTGCAGCAGAAGGCAGCGGCCCGCTCTGGCAGGCCATCGGCAAGACGCTGCTCGAAGTGGCCGCCTTCATCGCCCTGATGCTGATTGTCGGGCGGCGCGCCCTGCCCTGGTTGCTCTGGCAGGTAGCGCGCACCGGCTCGCGCGAGCTGTTCACGCTGGCTGTCATCACTGCAGCGATCAGCATTGCCTACGGCGCGGCACAACTGTTCAGCGTTTCCTTCGCGCTGGGCGCCTTTTTTGCCGGCACCGTGATGCGGAACTCGGAGTTCAGCCACCGGGCCGCCGAGGAATCGCTGCCACTGCGCGATGCCTTCTCGGTGCTCTTTTTCGTGGCCGTCGGCATGCTCTTCGATCCGGCCATCCTGGTCGAACAGCCCTGGCAGGTGGTCGCCGTGGTTGCCATCATCATCATCGGCAAGTCGCTGGCCGCGCTGGCCCTGGTACTTGCCCTGCGCTACCCGCTCAACACGGCATTGACCGTGGCCGCCAGCCTGGCCCAGATTGGAGAGTTTTCCTTCATTCTGGCCGGTCTGGGGCTGTCGCTCGGCCTGTTTTCCAGTGAGGGAATGAGCCTGGTCCTGGCCGGCGCACTGATTTCCATCGCCCTCAACCCCCTGGTCTTCGCGGCAGTCGAGCCACTGCGCCGATGGACGCTGCGCCACTCCGCACAGGCACAACGTCTTGAGGACCGTGACGAGCCCTACGCACAGTTGCCGCTCAGCACCGATCGCAAATACCTGGAAGGCCAGGTCGTGCTGGTTGGCTACGGCCGGGTCGGGCAACGCATCGCCAGCAGCATGAAGGCGCAGGGCATTCCTTATGTCGTCGTCGAACAGAACCGGGAGCAGGTCGAAGCCCTGCGCCGGGAGGGCATCGCGGCAGTCGTGGGAAATGCCGCCGAGCCGGCCGTCCTCATCCAGGCGCACATCGCCCACGCCGCGATGCTGGTCATCGCCGCGCCGGATGCCATCAATATCCGCCAGATGGCTGACTGCGCCCGTACCCTGAATCCTTCGGTCGAAATCGTTCTGCGCACCCACAGCGACGACGACTCCGAACTGCTGCGCAAGGACGGCATCGGCACCGTATTTTTTGGCGAGGAAGAACTCGCCATCGGGATGACCCGGCACATCCTGCAACGCTTCTCGCCGCCGCCTGCCACCGGGTGAGATCGGTTCAGAAAAGATCGTACATGGCGCCCCTGAATGACCCGCTCGCAGACGCGCTCCTGATTTCGCCGTGAGTCACGACAAGCGGGGCGCGTGATAGCATTCGCCGCCATGAATCCGCCCCGCCTGCCTCCCGCCATCCTGATCATGGGCCCGACTGCCTCGGGCAAGACGGCGGTGGCCATGGCACTGGCCGACCGATTCCCGGTCGAGTTGATCAGCGTCGATTCGGCCCAGGTCTTCATTGATATGGACGTCGGCACGGCCAAGCCGGACCGCGCCACACTGGCCCGTTATCCGCATCGCCTGATCGACCTGATCACGCCCGAGGAAAGCTACTCGGCCGCCCGCTTCCGGGCCGATGCGCTGACGGCGATGGCCGAGATCACGGCAGCCGGCAAGGTACCGGTACTGGTTGGCGGCACGATGATGTATTTCCGCGCCCTGCTGCACGGGCTGGCCGATCTGCCGCAAGCCGATTCCAGCCTGCGCGCCGAAATCGATGCCGAAGCCGCCGCCGAGGGCTGGCCGGCCATGCACGGCAAGCTGGCCATCCTTGACCCGGCAACTGCAGCCCGCCTGCATCCGACCGACAGCCAGCGCCTGCAACGCGCCCTGGAAATCTGCCGGCTGACCGGACGCCCGATGTCGGAATTGCTGGCCGAAAGTGAAAAACAGAAACCGCCCTACGATCTCCTGCAGATCGGCCTGCTCCCTGCCGACCGCGCGGTGCTGCACCAGCGCATTGCCCGCCGCTTCGACGAAATGTTGCTCGCTGGGCTGGATGACGAAGTGCGCCGGCTGCGCAGCAAGTACAACCTGACCCTCAACCTGCCCTCGATGCGCTGCGTCGGTTACCGGCAGACCTGGGAAGCGCAGGAAGGTCTGATTCCGAAACGTGAATTGCGCGATCGCGGCATTTTCGCAACGCGCCAACTGGCCAAGCGACAGATCACCTGGCTGACCAATTCGTTTGAATCAGAGAACTACGACTGCCTCGATCCGGCGCTGACCGACCGGGTCGCCGCACGCACCGAGGCTTTTCTCAACTCTTGAGATGCGTCTTCAGGTCATTGGCCAAAGATTCAAGGCGGTGGACGATCTCCAGCGAAGCATCCTGAGTCCCCACCATGCGCAGCATGAATTCGTTGGCCATGTTGCTTAGCTGCTCTTCCTGACGCTCCATCAGGCCAAGATGGATAAACGCCTTGGTCAGCGTTTCCTGAAAATCGATCATCACCTGCGTCAGTTCAAAACAGTTACGCCGGTAGTTGCCCTGTACATCATCCAGTGTTGAATAGAGACGTGGCAAGGCGGCTTCGATGCCCGCCCGCCGCCGGGCAGCCTGCATCTCGGTTTCGATCGCCCGCAAACGGGCATCCGCTCCTTCAGCCAGCAAAGCCCCATTGTCCCGAATTCGCCCGCAGCGGTCGGCATCCTCAAGCGGCATGTTGTTGACCATCAGGGTGACGCGACCGTAGTTGAAGACGCAGCGTGACTTGAACTGGAAGATGCGGCCACTGTCCTTGACGTGGTTCAATACCGAAACCTCGAGCGGCACATTGTGGCCGTTCTGGCTGAGGGAAAGCACCTCGTCGCCGAGCCGCATTTGCACGGCCGCCTGCAGGTCGTACTGGCGCATGGCATCGATCACCGCCGAGGCCAGTTCATCCACATTCGCGCAGGCAAACGACTTGCTCAGGAATTGCAGGACAACGCCCAACTCCCCCATGCTGACCATGGCCGCCATCGCCGTGCGCTGGGCGTAACCGGCCTGCTCGTGCAGGGATTTCTTCTCGGCCAGGATACGCCCGGCCACCTTCAGCTTGCCGAGCAGCTCAGCCGGCTCGAACGGCTTCTGGATAAAATCGTCGCCCCCGGCTTCGTAGCACAACAAGCGGGTATCGGTGTCGTCATGAGCGGAGACGAACAAGACCGGAATATCCTGTGTATCCCAGTCCTCCTTCAGGCGCCGGCACAGGGCATAGCCATCCATGCCGGGCATCAGTACATCGAGCAGGAATAGGTCTGGTTTGACATGGGCCACACGTGCCAGGCAGGCCTCGGCCGACGTGAATGTCTCGGCTGAGCAGAGGCCTTCCAGCATCCCTGCCATCATATCGAGAACTATTGGATCATCATCGACGACAAAAACGCGCAAGCTGACATCCATGCCCAAGTCCCCTCCAGTTATATTTGTTCATTCTGGTGTTTTTGTCGAACTACAGCAAGCGCTTAATTTGCTCTTCCGGCCTTATCTCCCAAGGAGTGTTGCCACTACGCAATCGGCACCACAAAAGAAATAATCCGAACGAGAATTAGCCGTCGCTTCCCGGTAGGAAATCCGGCAATTTAGCTGGCTGGGCACAGTTCAGGCAGGGTGGCTCCGGTTCGAAAGCGGCATGACAGGCACCCGCCCCCTCGCTCCGCTCGCCCTTCTTCAAGGGGGCAACCCGCACGAAGACAACACCGGCGTTAATCATGCCGAGGTATTCAGCCACGCTCCGTGAAACGTCGATCACGCGCTTGCGGTGCTTGGCGTGCATCCGATCATTAACTTTGACGATGGCACAGCGCTCGTTATCGACACGCCGAACGGCGAGCATGGTTCCCAAGGGAAAGCGATTGCTGGCGGCAGTGAACTGGCGGATGTCGAAACGCTCACCGGTCGACGTCTTCCGTCCCTGAAAGCCCTTGCCGTAGAAACTGGCTAATCCATGCAGGCCGGGAGATTCATCATCAATGAGGTCAGCCGGCCCGAATTCTGTTGCCGGCAAGGCCGGACGCACCACACGGTGCGTCGCCTTCTTGGCCTGCCGGGCAACTGCCGGCTTGGCCGCTTTCTTCTTGTCCGCCGCCCAGACGGGCAACGCGACATTCAGCAACAACAGGCCGCAGGCAACCGCCGCGACCCGCAACTTCCATTTAGACCACAACGGTCTGCGCTTCATCACCCGAACGTGCCCGGATCTTGCCAATGCGATAAACCGCTTCGCCCTGGGCCTTCAGTTCGGCCATGGCTGCATCGGCATCCGCCGCGGCAACGACGATGACCAGACCAATACCGCAGTTGAAGACGCGGTGCATTTCGTTTTCGGCGACATTGCCTTCGGCCTGCATCCAGTCGAACAGCTTGGGGCGCGGCCAGGCGGCCTTTTCCAGCTCGGCGACGGTGTTTTCCGGCAGCACGCGCGGCACGTTTTCGAGCAGGCCGCCGCCGGTGATGTGGGCCATACCCTTGATGTTGACCTTTTCCATCGTCGCCAGCACTTGCTTGACGTAGATGCGGGTCGGCGCCATGACGACATCGGCGAGGGTACGCTCGCCATCAAACTTGGCGTTCATGTCCGGCTTGGAGCGTTCGATGATCTTGCGGACCAGCGAGTAACCGTTGGAGTGAGCGCCGGAGGAGGCCAGACCGAGCACCACATCGCCCGGGGCAATCGAGGCCTTGCCGTCGATGGCCTTGGATTTTTCAACGACGCCGACGGCAAAGCCGGCCAGATCGTATTCGCCAGCCGGGTACATGCCCGGCATTTCGGCCGTTTCGCCACCGATCAGCGCGCAGCCGGCCAGTTCGCAGCCCTTGGCGATGCCGCCGACGACTGCCGCAGCGGTATCGACATCGAGCTTGCCGCAGGCGAAGTAGTCGAGGAAGAACAGCGACTCGGCGCCGAGCACCAGAATGTCATTGACGCTCATGGCCACCAGATCCTGACCCACCGTGTCGTGACGATTCAGGTCGAAAGCCAGACGCAGCTTGGTGCCGACGCCATCAGTACCGGAGACCAGCACCGGCTCCTTGTAGCGCTTCGGCACTTCGAACAGCGCGCCGAAACCGCCAATGCCGCCGAGCACGCCTTCGCGCAGGGTCTTCTTGGCCAGAGGCTTGATACGTTCGACGAGGGCATCGCCCGCATCGATATCGACGCCGGCATCACGGTAGGAGAGGGAAGTGTTCTGGGTCATGGTCAATTAGGCGCCAAGGGGCAGCAAATGCTGCTGGAAAAAACGATGATTTTACCCGAAACCGCCAAGCTCCCCTAACCGGCCGGCCAGCCCCGTCATTCCGGGCTCTTGGCGTAAAAAGCGCATTCGCACGGTCAACCGGAAAAAACGCCCAAATTTCAAATCACTCGCCTCACCCGAAAAGACCGCCGGCCGCTCTGCTAAAATCGCCGGTTCGAACTTCCGGCGCCGGCGGCGCTGTTCCGTGGAGAAAACGCAATGTACCAGTCCCCCCTCATCCAGGATCTGCACGATCGCGGCCTGATCGCCCAGATCACCGACGCTGCGGCGCTCGACAAACTGCTGACTGAGGAATCGGTAACGCTCTATTGCGGCTTCGACCCGACGGCGGACAGCCTGCACCTCGGCCACCTTGTCCCCGTGCTGATTTTGAAGCGCTTCCAGGAAGCCGGCCACAAACCCATCGCGCTGGTCGGCGGCGCCACCGGCATGATCGGCGACCCGAGCTTCAAGGCCACCGAACGCAAGCTCAACACGCCGGACGTCATCGCCAGCTGGGTCGGCAAGATTCGCGGCCAGGTTGAACCCTTCCTCAAGTTCGACGGTGCCAACGCCGCCATCATGGCCAACAACTACGACTGGTTCGGTGGCATGAACTGCCTCGAGTTCATGCGTGACATCGGCAAGCATTTCTCGGTCAACGCCATGATCAAGAAGGAATCCGTGCAGCAGCGCCTGACCCGCGAAGACCAGGGCATTTCCTACACCGAGTTCTCATACAGCCTGCTCCAGGGCTACGACTTCGCCGAGCTCAACAAGCGCTACGGCTGCGTGCTGCAGATCGGCGGCTCCGACCAGTGGGGCAACATCGTCGCCGGCACCGACCTGACGCGCCGCCTGCACCATAAACACGTTTTCGGCCTGACCCTGCCGCTGATCACCAAGGCCGACGGCACCAAGTTCGGCAAGACCGAATCCGGCGCCATCTGGCTCGACCCGAAGAAGACCTCGCCCTACGCCTTCTATCAGTTCTGGCTGAATACTAGCGACGCCGACGTCTACAAATTCATGAACTTCTTCACCTTTCTGCCGGTTGCCCGCATTGCCGAAATCGAGGCGACCGACAAGGCCAGCGGCACCAAGCCGGAAGCCCAGCGCATCCTGGCCGAGGAAGCCACCCGCCTGGTGCACGGCGAAGTCGCCCTGATGGCTGCCCGCCGCATCACGGAGTGCCTGTTCTCCGGCCAGCTTGCCGACCTGACTGAAAACGACCTCGAACAACTGGCCCAGGACGGCATGCCCGGCGTCCAACTCGACAAGGCCAATGCCGGCCTGATCGACGCCCTGGTCGCCGCCGGCCTGGCCAAATCCAAATCCGAAGCCCGCACCTTCATCCAGAGCGGCAGCGTCGCCATCAATGGCAACAAAGCGGAGGCTCTGGACCATGCCATTGGTGGCGATGAACTGCTCTACGGCCGTTTCACCATCCTGCGGCGCGGCAAGAAGAACTACGGCCTGATCAGCTGGCAGTAAGCACCGCCGCCTCACTTTAGGCAGAAATGCAAAACCCCTGGCTGCGGACGCAGACCAGGGGTTTTTATTGCGTGTGGGGAGAGGCCTCCGTGTTCCCCGACCCTAATCGCCAGCAAGAGAGATCCAGCCTCCGCCATGGCAACGGGATGAATTATCATCACGCCCATGAAAATCCTCATCGTCGATGACGAGCCCGCCATCTCGGACACGCTGGCCTATGCGCTGCGCAGCGACGGCTTCACCGCCGAAAGCTGCACCCTCGGCGCCCAAGCGCTGACGCTGCTCGGTGCTGGCGGCCACGACCTGGTCGTCCTCGACGTCGGCCTGCCCGACATGAGCGGTTTCGACGTCTGCCGCGCCCTGCGCCGTCATTCCGATGTACCGGTGCTTTTCTTGACGGCCCGTTCCGATGAGGTGGACCGCATTGTCGGCCTTGAGCTCGGTGGCGATGATTACGTCGCCAAGCCTTTCAGCCCGCGTGAAGTGGTTTCGCGCATCCGCGCCATCCTGCGCCGGCTCAATCCCGAACCGCGCCTCGCCGCAGCGCCGCCGCCCACGCCAAGTCGCTTCGCCGTTGATCGCGATGGCCTGCGTATCGCCTACCACGGCCACTGGCTCAACCTGACACGCTATGAATACCTGTTGCTGGCGCTGTTGCTCGAACGCCCCGGCCGCATCCTGAGCCGCACCCAGATCATGGAAACCGTCTGGCAGGATGGCGGCGAAAGCCTGGAACGCACGGTCGACACGCACATCAAGACGCTGCGCGGCAAACTGCGCGGGCTGCGACCCGACGAGGAGGTCATCCTCACCCATCGCGGCCTGGGTTATTCCATACAGATCAATCCGGATACCCATTCATGACTCGCCCTCCACCCAGTCCTGAAGAATTGCGCAAGGCCGCTGATGAGCTTCTTCATTTCTCAAATGAGCTGCGAACCAAATTTGATGAAGCGAAAAAGCAATATCTGCATCTAGAAAAGAGTAATTCCAGAAATCGCTTTTTCTCCCGATCCCCGGAAGATTTCTGGCGAATGCCCGGTTGGCTCTGGAAGCCCATCATCATGATCATGACCCTTTTGTTTTTGCTGGCGCTCTACAAGGCTGGTCAGTAAACAAGGGATGTAACGGTGAACATTTCCGTCCGCCTCTTTTTCGGCTATTTCCTGGTCGTCGGCCTGGCCGCCTGGTTTGTCCTCAACACCTTCACCCGGGAAACCGAACCGGGCATCCGCCAGGCCACCGAAGAAACGCTGGTCGACACTGCCCATGTCCTGGCTGAAATGGCCGCGCTCGAACTCTCGGCCGGGCGCATTGGCCAGGGGCCGTTTGCCGACGCGGTCCGGGCCGCCATCCGGCGCAGCCCGCAAGCCGACATTGCCGGTGTGCACAAGGAAAGCATCGATTTCCGCATCTACGTCACCGACGCCAAGGGCATCGTCCTCTACGACTCGAAGCAGGCGGCGCTTGGCGAGGATTTCTCGCATTGGCGCGACATCGCCCGCGTCCTGCGCGGCGAATACGGCGCTCGCCAGACTCGCGAAGACCCCTACGACCCGACCTCGTCGGTCATGCATGTCGCCGCCCCCATCTTCTGGCAGGGCGAGCTGATCGGCATTCTGTCGCTGGCCAAGCCGATGTCCTCGGTCGCCCCCTACGTCAATCGGGCGGCCGAGCGCGTCAAGCAATCCGGCCTGCTGCTGCTCGCCGCCACGGCCGCCATCGGCCTCTTTTTCTCAGGTTGGCTGACCTGGTCGATCAACCGTTTGCGCGCCTATGCGCGCGATGTCGCAGAGGGCCGCAAGGTCGAACCGCCAACCGGCGGCGGCCACCAGTTTTCCGAACTGGCCCGCGCCCTGGCCCAGATGCGCGAACGCCTGGAAGGCAAGCAATACGTCGAAAAATACGTGCAGAACCTGGCGCACGAAATGAAAAGCCCGCTCACCGCGGTGATCGGCGCTGCCGAGATTCTCGAAAGCGATCTGCCGGCCGAAGACCGACGTCGCTTCGCCGACAGCATCAGCGAACAGGGCCGCCGCCTGCAGGCGATCATCGACCGCATGCTGATGCTGGCCCGCGTCGAGCAACTGCAGTCACCAGAGGGCAATACCGAGCTTGACCTCGAAAAGCTGCTCACGACCTGCATTGCCCTGCGCCGCCAGCAACTGGACGCCCGCCACCTCGATTGCCAGCTGGATGCCAATGCCGCCACCCATGTCCGTGGCGACGCCTTCCTGCTGCAACAGGCCGTCCTCAACCTGCTCGACAACGCCATCGAATTCGCGCCGGAAGGTAGCCGCATCGAAATCAGCCTGCAGGCCACCCACGAACAGGCCGAAATCAGTATCCGCGACCACGGCGCCGGCGCCCCCGACTACGCCCTGCCGCAGATCTTCGACCGCTTCTACTCCCTGCCCCGCCCGGCGACCGGCCGCAAAAGTACCGGTCTGGGGCTGGCGCTGGTGCGGGAAGTGGCCCGTCTGCACGGTGGCGAAGCGAGCTTCGAGAACCATCCGGAAGGCGGCGGGTTGGCGCGGATTCGACTGCCGAAGCATTAACCCGGCAATCAAATCCGTCACTCCCGCGCAGGCGGGAGTCCATGCTTGAACTGGATTCCCGCTTTCACGGGAATGACCCATGGCTCGGGCAATTGATGGCCGGCTTATCAATCAGCCAACAGCATCCCGCCGGAAATGCGTCAGACGGACATCGACGGTCAGCGACAGTGCGGTCAGCGCCGCCGCCCGCGCCTTGCCCTCGGCACTGGCGCGGAAGAGATGCGGGGTCATCGCCAGCAGATCGGCGATCTGCTCGGCCCCGGAAATATCCACTGAAAAACGGACGCTTTCGCCCGGCTGGCGAGTAAAACCGGCCGGCACCGGAGTCTCGCCGCCCCGCTCAGGCTTCAGGCTCGGGTAGATGATCTCGCGCAGTTCCCGCAGATGATCCGGCCCGGCATCGACTTGCAGCAGCAGGCCGCCCGGTTTGAGCACGCGGGCAAACTCGGCATAGACCGGGAAGCCGAACATGCACAACACCCGGTCAAGCGTGCCCGACAGCACAGGCAGGTTGGCGTTGCTGCCGACTACCCAGTTCGGCCGCTTGTCCTGTTTCGCTGCAGAAAGGACGGCCCACTTGGAGATATCCAGCCCGAGCACGGCCAGCGTTTGTCCCTCACCAGTCGCTGCGGCCAACTGGCGCAGGTAGTAGCCCTCGCCGCTACCGGCGTCGAGACAACTGAGCGTTGCATCGGGCGGCAAATCGGCCAGCACGGCCCGGCTGACCGCCGCCGCAATCGGCTGGTAGTAACCGGCATTGAGAAACCGCCGGCGGGCCACCACCATCTCCTTGCTGTCGCCCGGATCATGCGAGCGCTTTTTCTGCACCGGCAGCAGATGGGTATAGCCCTGGCTGGCAATGTCGAAACTGTGGCCGGCGGCACAGCACCATGCCGCGCCCTTACGGGACAAGGGAGCGCCGTCCAGAGGGCAGGCCAGCGCCAGGAAAGGGAGAATGTTCATTGATTCAACGACCTGACGGCCGGACAAAATAGGGGAGGCGATGTGCTGCGTGGCACCGCAGTCGGCGCCCGGCAGACCAAGGTGTCGTTCCCGATGGTAGCGCGATTCGCGCCGAATTTGCCGGCTTGGCCGGTTTGGCCGATGGATGCCGGCCCCGACCTAACTTCACCCCGGCTTCACACAGCTTCACCGTCGCTTCGACAGGCGTTCACGCAGCGCGCCGACACTGGGCTCACTTTCAAACAAGGGAGCCACAAATGGACAAGAAACTGCTCTTCAAGATTGCCGCGATCTGCTTCATGTCGCTGTTGCTGCTGGTGCCGCTGGGCCTGATCGAAGGCCAGATCCGCGACCGCAGCCAGCGCCAGAACGAGGTGCAGGCCAGCATTGCCAACAGCGCAGCCGGCGAACAGACGCTGGTCGGACCGGTGATCGAGCTACGTTATCGCGAACAGGTCGAGGTGCTGATTCCCGAGGGCGAGGCCGGCCAGGCTGGAAAAACCCGCCAGCAGGTGGTCGAGCGGACCTTGATGCTGCCGCCCGAAAAGCTCGTCATGGCGGGCGAAACGGTGGTCGAAACGCGCAACCGGGGCATCTACCAGGCCCGGCTGTTCCGCCTCGGCCTCGCCACCAGCGGACATTTCGTCGTCAAACCCCTGAGCGAAGCAGCCAGCGGCGGGCGCATTCTGGAAGCGAGCGCCCGGCTGGTGCTCGGCATTGCCGACCCGCGCGGCGTCAATAACGACCCCGAGGTCGTGATCAACGGCAAGGCGCAGCGTTTTGCCTCACCGGGCAGCAAGGGCAAGGGCGATCAGGAATCGGCCATCCGCCGGCTGAGCATTGATCTCGGCCGGCTCGACTTCCAGCGCGAAAGCCGTTTCAACTTCAGCTTTCCGCTGCAGCTGACCGGCACCGCCCGGCTGGCCATCGCCCCGACCGGCGAATCGAATGAAATCGAGCTGAAATCGGCCTGGCCACACCCGAATTTCGGCGGCCGCTTCCTGCCTAACAGCCGCACGGTGACCAAGGACGGCTTTGGCGCCCGCTGGGAAATTTCGCATCTGGCCCGTAATTTCGAGGCGACGCTAAACCCGGCGCGCGGCGAAGTGCTGAGCATCGATTTCGTCGATCCGGTCAATGTCTATCTTCAATCCGAGCGGGCGGTCAAATACGGTGTGCTGTTCATCGTGCTGACCTTTGCCGGTTTCTTCCTGACCGAAATCCTGCGCCGCTCGCCGATCCACCCCATGCAATACCTGCTGGTCGGCCTGGCGCTGGCCATCTTCTTCCTGCTGCTGATCGCCTTCTCCGAGCACCTGCCCTTCTATGCCGCTTATGGCTTGTCGGCCGTCGCCTGTATCGGACTGATCGCCACCTATCTGGCCGGTGCGCTCGGCGGGATGCGACAGGGCCTGGCCTTCGGCGCCGGACTGACCGGCCTTTACGGCGTGCTCTACGGCGTGCTGCTTTCCGAGGACAACGCCTTGCTGATGGGCAGCGTGCTGCTCTTCCTCGCCCTCGGCACCACCATGCTCGCCACCCGCCGACTCGACTGGTACCGCCTCGGCGCCCAGCTCAACCCTGATAGCGAAGCCACTGGGCAATGAAACTGCCCCTGACCATCAGGCCGGCCGGCAAGGCCGCCGGCCTTATCCTTATCCTTTTCCTTCGCCTGCTTCCCCTGCTTCCCCTGCTCTTTTCGCTGTTGCTGCTCGGCCTCGCCTGGCACCTGAAACACCCGTTGATGGTTTGGCTGCGCCATGTCGAAACGCCGCTGCTGCTAGCCTTCGCGATGGCCGGATTGATCTGGCGAGTCGGCTTTCCGGGGCGACTGCTGGTGGTTCTGCTGCTCGCGGTCATTGCCGTCACGCTGCTTCGTGAAGGCGAATATCAGATGCAACGGGCCGCCGTGTTAAGCAGCGGCGAAAGCATGCAGGCCGTGGGCGGCCATTTCATCGTCGGCTATACCGATTTCGCGGAAGTGCGAACGCTGGCCGCGCGCGGCCTGATCGGCGGCATCTATCTGGCCAGACGCAACCTGCGCGGCCGCACGCTGGCCGAGGTAGCCGGCGACATTGCCGCGCTGCAGGCCATCCGCCGGCGCGCCGGGCTGCCGCCATTGCTCGTCGCCGGCGACCAGGAAGGCGGCCCGGTTTCGCATCTTTCACCGCTGCTCGAAGCCATGCCGCCGCTAGCTAGCCTCATCGGTGCCGGCGACCTGGCCTGGCGCGCCCAGCGCTACGGTGCGCAGCAAGGGCAAGGGCTGAGCGCACTCGGCGTCAATCTCAACTTCGGCCCGGTCGTCGACCTGCGGCCAAGCAAAGCCGATAACCCGCACGACCGTCTGACCCGACTCTCGGCCCGCGCCATCGCCGCCGACCCGGCCACCGTCGGCACCGTCGCGGCGGGTTACATCGACGGCTTGAGCGAACGCGGCGTCCGCGCCACATTGAAGCACTTCCCCGGTCTGGGCCGGGTCAGGCAGGACACCCATCTGCGCCCGGTGCGACTAAATGAATCGCCGGCCGCGCTGGCCGCTGACTGGCAACCCTTCCGCCAACTGGCCGGCCACCCCGGCGCAGCCATCATGCTCGGCCATGTCACGCTGGCTGCCATCGACCCGCAACGGGCTGCCTCGCACTCGGCAGCGGTGGTCGACGGCCTGCTGCGCAGCGAGTGGGACTACGACGGGGTACTGATTACCGACGACCTCAACATGGGCGCAGTGTACGACCTTGGCATTGGCCGGGTGGCCAGCGAAGCGCTGGCGGCAGGCGTTGATCTGGTGCTGGTTTCCTACGACCCACGCCAGGTCTATCGTGCCATCTACGCGGCGGCCCAGGCGCTGGAGCGGGGCGAAATTCCCCATGCCCGCTTGCAGCAAAGCGAGCGGCGCCTGGCCGACTTCATTCCCCCGGCTGAAACCCGGGCCGAGCTCAGGACAAATGTTAAAATCGCGGCCCCTGTTTCATTCCGATCGCCCGATGCGCCAGCTGATTCTCGACTTGCTGCCCGAAAGCCCGCCCACGCTGGATAACTTCGTCGCCGGGGGCAATGCAGAAACACTCGCCCTGCTCACCGAATGGCTGGCTGGTACGCGTGCAGATACCTCATTCTGCCTGTGGGGCGAAGCCGGATCGGGATGCTCGCATTTGCTGCAGGCAAGCGGTTTTGCCTATGTCGACGCAGCGCTCGACCCGGCGTTGAAGACGGCCCCGACGGCCGAGCAACTGGCCATCGACCATGTCGAAGCGCTGGACGAAACCGGCCAGATCGCACTGTTCAACCATTTCAACCGCCTCAAGATGGCTTCAGGCATGCTTTTGACTGCCGCCGGCCAGCCGCCGGCCCATCTGGCGTTGCGCGAAGACCTTCGGACCCGCTTGGGCTCCGGCCTGATCTGCCGACTGCAACCGCTCTCCGACGCCGAAAAAGCCGCTGCGCTGAGCGTCCAGGCGAAAGAACGCGCCCTGAAACTGACACCGGAACTGATCGATTACCTGATGCGCCACGCCCCGCGCGACATGCGCACGCTATCGAGCATCATCGTTGCCCTCGATCAATACACTCTCGAACAAAAGCGCCCGGTGACCCTGCCGTTGCTGCGCGAACTGCTCAACATGGAAGCTTCATCATGAATCTCGCCCTCTTCGACCTAGACAACACCCTTCTCGCCGGCGACTCCGATTTCGAATGGGCGCAATTTCTGATCAGCAAAGGCGTCGTCGACCGTGAATTGCAGGAAGCCAAGAACATCCAGTTCTACGAGCAATACAAGGCCGGCACGCTGGATATCTATGAATTCCTGATCTTCCAGCTGGCACCACTGACCCGCCATAGCCGCAGCGAACTCGACGCCTGGCATCGCGAATACATGGAACGCCACATCCGGCCGATCATGACCACCCAAGCCAAAGCCCTGGTTGCCCAGCACCTGGCAGCCGGCGACCTGTGCGCCATCGTCACTGCCACCAACAGCTTCGTGACCGGCCCGATTGCCCGCGAGTTCGGCATTCCCCATCTGATCGGCACGGTGCCTGCCGTTGACACCGAACAAGGCGCCTTTTCCGGCGGCCCGCGTGGCACACCGTCCTTCCAGGCTGGCAAGATCACCCGCGTCGATAGCTGGCTGGAATCGCTCGGCCTGTGGTGGGGGAGCTTCGACAACAGCTTCTTCTACAGCGATTCGCACAACGACCTGCCGCTGATGCAGAAGGTGAAGACCCCGGTGGCCGTCGACCCGGACGACAAGCTGCGCGCCCATGCAGGCGAAATGGGCTGGAAAATCATTACATTGCGGTAGAATTTCGGCTTTTCCGCAGCGCCTCAAACGCTCTTCGATCGGTACAAGTGATCCGCAAACTCATCTCCCGCGTTTTCAGCGGCAAGAAACCCAAGGCCAGCCGCCACGAGCCAGCCGTCATTCCCGTCTCCAGCCACGGCATCACCCGCGACCGCATCAGCAGCGGCAGCCGCCGTACCTGCGAAACACTGCAAAGTCATGGCTTCAAGGCCTACGTCGTTGGCGGCGCGGTACGCGACCTGCTGATCGGTGCCGAGCCCAAAGACTTCGATATCGCCACCGATGCCACGCCGGAAGAAGTCCGCCGCGCCTTCCGCCGCTCGCGCATCATCGGCCGCCGCTTCCAGATCGTCCATGTCATGATGGGTTCGGAAACGCTGGAAGTAACTACCTTCCGCGGCATGCTCGACGAAAAGACCAAGACCGACGAACACGGCCGCGTGCTGCACGACAACGTCTTCGGCAGTCACGCCGACGACGCCGCGCGCCGCGACTTCACGGCCAATGCGCTGTATTACGACCCGGCCACCGAAGCGGTCATCGACTATCACCACGGCGTCGGCGACCTCAAGCAGAAAACCCTGCGCATGATCGGCGAGCCGCGTGCGCGCTATCGCGAAGACCCGGTCCGCATGCTGCGCGCCGTCCGCCTGGCTGCCAAGCTGGGCCTGATGATCGACCCGGAGGCCAAAAAGCCGATCCGCGAAATGGCCGAACTGCTGGAAAACGTGCCAGCCGCCCGCCTGTTCGACGAAATGCTGAAGCTGCTGACCTCAGGTTATTCGGTCAAATGCATCACCCAGCTGCGCGACGAAGGCCTGCATCACGGCCTGCTGCCCCTGCTCGACGTCATTCTCGAGCAACCGATGGGCGAAAAGTTCGTCATGCTGGCCCTGGCCAACACCGACGAGCGCGTTCGCCGTGGCAAGGGCACCTCGCCAGGCTTCCTGTTCGCGACGCTGCTCTGGCATGAAGTGCTGGCCCACTGGGACAAGCTCAAGGCCAAGGGCGAAGCCAAGATTCCGGCGCTCTATCAGGCCATGGATACCGTACTCGACGTACAGGGCGAAAAACTGGCCATCACCCGCCGCATTGCTGGCGACATCAAGGACATCTGGGCCCTGCAGCCACGCTTCGAACAGCGCGCCGGCAAACGCCCGTATGGCCTGCTTGAACAGCCGCGCTTCCGGGCCGGTTACGACTTTCTGGTACTGCGCGCCCAGGCCGGTGAAATCGACATGGAAATGGCTGACTGGTGGACCCGCTTCCAGAGCGTCGATGGCGATGAGCGTGCCGAAATGCTGATGCCTGAGCAGGCCGGCGACAAGAAGCGCCGGCGCCGCAGGAAAAAGCCGGCTGGCGCTGGCAGCCAAGACAGCGCCGCTGAATGACCAACACCGCCTACATCGCGCTGGGTGCCAATCTCGGCGACCCGGCAGCTACCGTTCGCGCTGCCTTCGGTGCGCTGGCCAACATGACGGAAAGCCGTGTCGTCCATAGCTCTTCACTGTACCGGACGGCACCGGTTGGCATCACCGAACAGCCGGAATTCGTCAATGCTGTCGCCCAGATCGAAACAGGACTGGCCCCGGAAGCCCTGCTCGATGCCCTGCTCGACATCGAGCACCGTTTCGGCCGTGTCCGGGCCGAGCGAAACGGGCCGCGCACGCTGGATCTCGACATCCTGCTCTACAACGACCAGTTGATCGACTTGCCGCGCCTGACCCTGCCCCACCCGCGTCTGCACCTGCGCGCCTTCGTGTTGCAACCGTTGGCCGAAATCGCGCCGAATCTGGTCATTCCCGGACGCGGCAGCGTCGCCGCCTGGCTACCGGCCGTGGCCAATCAGGGCATCGTCAGGTTGTGACCTTCTTCGGCCTGCACATCCCCGTGCTCTGGCAGACGGTGACGCTGCTGGCCCTGTCGAATGTCTTCATGACTTTCGCCTGGTATGCCCATCTCAAGAACCTCAACGATAAGCCATGGTGGATCGCCGCCCTGCTTTCCTGGGGCATCGCGCTGTTCGAATATCTGCTGCAGGTGCCGGCCAACCGCATCGGCCATACCGAGCTCAACCTCGGCCAGTTGAAGATACTGCAGGAAGTGATCACGCTCTCCGTCTTCGTACCCTTCGTCATCTTTTACATGGGCCAGCCGCTCAAGCTTGACTATTTGTGGGCGGCTCTGTGTATCCTAGGTGCCGTCTATTTCGTCTTCAGGACGTAAACCACCATGTCAGCCCAAACCATCACCCGCCGCCTGACCCAGGCCGATCTCGCCAAGCTGTATACCGCCGGCGAGAAAGTTGTCATGTTCACCGCCTACGATGCCAGCTTTGCGCGCCTGCTCGATGGCGCCGGCATTGAATGCCTGCTCATCGGCGATTCGCTGGGCAACGTCATTCAGGGCCACGACACGACCCTGCCGGTCACCGTAGCCGACATCGCCTACCATACGGCCGCCGTCAAACGCGGCTCGGACCACGCCTTCATCATTGCCGACATGCCTTTCGGCAGCTACCAAGAATCGCCGGAACAGGCTTTCCGCAACGCCGTCACGCTGATGGCGGCCGGCGCCCAGATGGTCAAGCTGGAAGGCGGCCAGGAAATGGCAAAAACCGTCAAATTCCTGGTTGACCGTGGCATCCCCGTCTGCGGCCACGTCGGCCTCACGCCGCAATCGGTACACGCGCTCGGCGGCTACAAGGTCCAGGGCAAGGGCGAAGCTGCCGCGCAGAAACTCAAGGATGACGCGCTGGCGCTGCAGAATGCCGGTGCGACGATGATCGTCATCGAAGCCATTCCGGCCGTGCTCGCCGCCGAGGTCACCGCCAGCCTGCACATCATCACCATCGGCATCGGTGCCGGCAAGGACTGCTCTGGCCAGGTGCTGGTATTGCACGACGCCTTCGACATTCCGCCCGGCAAGAAGGCCAAGTTCGTCAAGAATTTCATGGAAGGCGCCAGCAGCATCCACGATGCCGCCTGCCGCGCCGTTGCCGCCATCAAGGATGGCAGCTATCCCGGACCCGAACACACCTATTCAGCGTAAAGCCATGCAAATCATTTCCGCCATCGCCGACCTGCGCTCGGCGCTCAAGGGGCGCGGCCGCGTCGTTTTCGTACCGACCATGGGCAATCTGCATGCCGGCCACATCAGCCTGATGGAACAGGCCCGCGCCCATGGCGATACCGTGGTCGCCTCTATTTTCGTCAATCGCCTGCAATTCGGGCCGAACGAGGATTTCGACAAGTACCCGCGCACTTTCCAAGCCGACTGCGACAAGCTGGCCGCCGCCGGCGTCAACGTCCTGTTCGCCCCGACCGAAGCCGATCTTTATCCGGAGCCGCAGGAATACACGGTCGAGCCGCCAGCCATCCAGAACATCCTCGACGGCGAGTTCAGACCCGGCCATTTCCGTGGCGTCGCCACCGTCGTCCTCAAGCTGTTCAACATTGTCCAGCCGCAGGCCGCCGTGTTCGGCAAGAAGGACTATCAGCAGCTCATGGTCATCCGCAACATGACGCGACAACTGGCCCTGCCGATCGACATCATCGGCGGCGAAACGGTGCGTGCCGAGGACGGCTTGGCCCTCTCGTCACGCAATGGCTACCTGAGCGAAGCCGAACGCGCCGAAGCGCCGCGACTGTATCGTCTGCTCAACGAAATCCGCACAGCCATCCTTTCTGGCGAAACGGATAGCGTCAGACTGGAGAATGAAGCTATTGCCGCACTGACAGCAGCCGGCTGGAAGACAGATTATGTTGCAGTGCGACAACAGTCCGACCTGTCTATGCCGAAAGGCGTAAACGCCCCTCTGGTGGTGCTTGCCGCCAGCCGCTTGGGAAGCACGCGGCTGATCGATAACATCGAGATTTGACGCAGCCGAAATATCCATAATTACGGCCGTTGACAGCGGTGTCATTGTCGCTACAATGCGCTTCCCCCAACTATCTGGATGAGTGAAACCATGCAGAGAACAATGCTGAAATCCAAGTTGCACCGTGTCACGGCCACCCACGCCGACCTGCACTACGAGGGTTCCTGCGCCATTGATGAAGACCTGCTCGAAGCGGCAAACATCAAGGAATACGAACAGATCGATATCTGGAACGTAAACAACGGCGAGCGTTTCACGACCTATGCCATCCGTGCCGAACGCGGATCGGGTGTCATTTCCGTCAATGGTTCCGCTGCCCGCCGTGCTGCCCCTGGCGACATCCTGATCATCGCCACCTTCGCCGTCTATAACGAAGTGGAACTGGCCAAACACGAGCCGGACCTGATCTACGTCGATTCGCAAAATCGCATCGTCCGTCGCGGCCACAAGATTCCGGTACAAGCAGCAGCCTGACCGAGAACTAATTCACACTTGATAAAAACCCGCCTGTTGGCGGGTTTTTTCGTTTAGTACAATGCATTACAAAATTTCACACCAAACTGGAGACAAACCATGGGCGTTGTTTTCGCAAAGACCCCGAAGGGGCATGACGAAATCGCCACGAAGGCAGGAGGGCTGTCGCCGCGCGTGCGACGCCTGCTGATCTTCGTTGACGGAAAGCGATCAGTAGAAGAACTGCGTGGGATGTTGCCGGCTGATGACCTGCAACATACGCTCGGCATGCTAGAAGAAGAAGGCTATATCGAATTCCATGATATTGCCGGTCTTCCTCCTGGCGCGGCCTCCCCAGCGGCACTGCCTGCGGTAACCGCCTTCAGCGAGCTGCCGAGCACGCCCGATCCGGTACGCCTGCAGCAGGCGCGTAATTTCATGATCAACACCCTCAATGCGTTCGTCGGCGCACTCGGCACCAGCTCACTGCTGGATCGCCTCGAAAATGCGGCCGGACACCTTGAGCTGCGGGCCCTCTACGATGAGTGGTATCACTCGATTGTGATGTCACGGGATGGCAAGCGCGAAGCCGAATCGCTACGCGGCAAGCTGCTCAACGTCATCTAGCGCAGTTTGACCTGACCGCCCCAAAGCTGCCAGGTCACGGGTATTGCCGATCAGCTTTCCGCTGTTTCCCCGATTTTCTGCTTGCGGACCCGCGGTGAACGGGTCTGCCGCTTGGCCTTGGCCGGTTTCGGCTCAGCAGCGGCCACTTCCAGCACCGGCTGTTCGACGGCAGCTGGCACCGCTTCGGGCGTAGCCACTTTGCGCGGACGGCGAGCGCCGCGACGCGGCTTCTCCTCGTTCTGAACAACAAGCCCGGCAGCTGGCGCTTCACTGACCACCACCGGCGCCATTTCAGAGCTGACGGGAGCGGCATCTGCCCCATTCGCAACCTCAGGCACTTCGGTCGATGCGCGATCCTTGCCGCTACGGCCACGACGACCACCTCGGCGGCGGGCATTACTTGCCGGTTCCAAGTCGATGACCGGCGTTTCAGCCTTCGATGGTTCGCGAACCGGTTCCTCAGCCGCTTCCGCGATTTCTGCCTGCGCCGCGACATCTCCCTCCATCACTGCAGAGCGTTGCGCTCCCCGGAAGACGAAGGCTCCCTTGTCGTCGCGACCAAAACCGAGTAAACCGCGCCCGGCTGCCTCTTCGAGCAGATTGCCAAAAGTACGGAAACCGTAATAGCTTTCGTTGAAGCCCGGATTGCGACGCTTGACGACCTCCTTGAGAACTGAGGCCCAGATGCGTTCGCTTTCGCCACGGTCGGCCATGAGGTCGACGAAGGTAGCGGTGACGATATCGATCGCCTTGGCCTTACGCTCTTCCTGCTTCTGCTTGCGATTGGCTTCTTCTTCCGGCGAACGCTTGGGCGCTTCGCGGTCACGCCGCGCGTTGCTGCGCGTTTCGCGGTCACGAACCAGGTCGTCGTAATAGATGAATTCGTCGCAATTGGTCACCAGCAGGTCGGAGCAGCTTTGCTTGACGCCAACGCCGATCACTTTCTTGGCGTTCTCGCGCAGCTTGGAGACCAGCGGCGAGAAATCGGAGTCGCCGGAAATAATCACGAAGGTGTCGACATGGGCCTTGGTGTAGCAGAGATCGAGGGCATCGACGACCATCCTGATGTCGGCTGAATTCTTGCCCGACTGGCGAACATGCGGGATTTCGATCAACTCGAAATTGGCTTCGTGCATGGCTGCCTTGAAGGCCTTGTAGCGATCCCAGTCGCAATAGGCCTTCTTGACGACAATGCTGCCCTTGGCGAGAAGACGCTCTAGCACCGGGCGGATATCGAATTTTTCGTACTGCGCATCGCGCACGCCGAGAGCGACGTTCTCGAAGTCGCAGAAGAGCGCCATGCTGGCGGTGTCGCTGTTTGAGGCCATGAGATGCTTTCAACTTGTGGAAGCCTGAGTATACCGCCGACGCTGATGGTTCAAGTAATTCCGCTTTTTTAGCGGACATCAAAGCCGGCGCTGTCCCCTCCCCCTACCATCGGCCGGCCAAACAATTTCCGAAAGGGGGAAAACAATGAGTGGCGCTTTCACCAAATCGATGGCGCGGAACATTTTCTACGGGGGGACCGTCTTCTTCTTCCTGTTGTTCCTTGCGCTGTCATTCGACACACTCTCGACACTACCCAAACGCGATATGCGGGCCAACATGACGCCGCAAATTGCCGAGGGCAAGAAGCTCTGGGAAGTCAATAACTGTATCGGTTGCCACACCCTTCTGGGTGAAGGTGCCTATTTCGCCCCGGAACTGGGTAACGTCATCACTCGCTACGGCGATGAGGGCGTCAAGGCATTCATCCAGAGCCGTCCGAAAGAAGGCATCCCGGGTCGCCGCAGCATGCCTCAATTCAACTTCACCGACGAGCAACTGAACGCCATCGTGGCCTTCCTGAAGCACGTCAATTCGATCAACACCAACAACTGGCCGCCTAACAGCCAGGGCTGATCGAGAGGAGAACTGAACATGCAATATAAATCCCAAGCGGTTGCAAAACCCTACTTCATCGCGGCAATCGGCCTGTTTGTCGGTCAGATCCTGTTCGGCCTGATTCTTGGCCTGCAGTATGTGCTCGGCGACTTCCTGTTCCCCGCCATTCCGTTCAACGTGGCCCGTATGGTCCACACCAACCTGCTCATCGTGTGGCTGCTGTTTGGCTTCATGGGTGGCGCGTACTTCCTGATCCCGGAAGAATCCGAAACTGAACTGTTCAGCCCGAAACTGGCGCTGATCCTGTTCTGGGTCTTCCTGGTCGCGGGTGCGCTGACCATCGTCGGCTACCTGGCTGTTCCTTACGCCACGCTGGCCGAACTGACCGGCAACAACCTCGTCGAAACCATGGGCCGCGAGTTCCTCGAACAGCCGCTGCCAACCAAACTGGGTATCGTCGTCGTTGCGCTGGCTTTCCTGTTCAACATCACCATGACGGTGCTGAAGGGCAAGAAAACAGCCATCTCGCTGGTGTTGCTGATTGGTTTGTGGGGCTTGGCCGTCTTCTTCCTGTTCTCTTTCTACAACCCGACGAACGTCGTTCTCGACAAGTTCTTCTGGTGGTGGACGGTGCACCTCTGGGTGGAAGGCGTATGGGAACTGATCCTTGGCTCCTTCCTGGCCTTCGTGCTGATCAAGACGACCGGTGTTGACCGTGAAGTGATCGAAAAGTGGCTCTACGTCATCGTCACCCTGACGCTGATCACCGGTATCATCGGTACGGGTCACCACTACTTCTGGATCGGTACGCCGGAATACTGGCAGTGGTGGGGTTCCATCTTCTCCGCGCTGGAGCCGATTCCCTTCTTCGCCATGACTGTTTTCGCCTTCAACATGGTGAACCGTCGTCGTCGCGAGCATCCGAACAAGGCTGCCGTTCTGTGGGCCCTGGGTACCGGTGTAATGGCTTTCCTGGGCGCTGGCGTGTGGGGCTTCCTGCACACCCTGGCCCCGGTCAACTACTACACGCACGGCACGCAGATCACCGCCGCTCACGGCCACATGGCTTTCTATGGCGCCTACGCCATGGTCAACCTGATGATGATCTCGTATGCCATGCCCATCCTGCGCGGCCGTGCTGCCAACAGCAACAAGTCGCAAGTGCTGGAAATGTGGTCGTTCTGGTTGATGACCGTCGCGATCGTCTTCATCACGCTGTTCCTGACCGCTGCAGGCATCCTGCAAGTCTGGCTGCAACGCGTTTCCGATGCCCCGCTGCCCTTCATGGTGGCGCAGGACAAGATCGCGCTGTTCTACTGGATGCGTGAATGGGCCGGCGTCGCCTTCCTGATCGGTCTTGTCATCTACATCGTCAGCTTCTTTGTCGGCGGTGACGAGAAAGAAACCGCATAAGGTTTAATTCCTCCAGGTAGCACCTCAGGCGCGGCTCTTCGGACCGCGCCTTTTTTTATGCCATTTATCTAATACTGATGTAGTATTTACAGCATTAACAATAAAAACCCGCCAATCATCGGCAATCTAATGAAAACAATAACGGTCAGGCGTTTTGTAATTTCGTGCGGCTTTTTACTGGCACTTCTGGGATATCAACCGGTCGCGCATGCCCTTGAATCCGACTCGGAGAGTTCTCTGAGCTTCAATGGCTTTGGCACACTAGGCGCCACCCGGTCTTCCTCACGCGAGGCCGGCTTCGTCCGCGAACTCTCCCAACCGCACGGTAGCGCGGGCGAATGGCGCAGCGAAGTCGACTCCTTGTTTGGTCTTCAAGCCAACTGGCAGGTCAGCAATCACCTGGCACTGATCAGCCAGGTCATCAGTCGCTACCACCTGGGCAGCAGCTACTCTCCCGAAGTCATGTGGGCATTTGCACGCTGGGAACCCACCGGCAACACCAGTATTCGTGTTGGCCGTCTGGGCACGGATTTCTACATGTTCTCGGACTCACGCCAGGTCGGCTACTCCTACCTGACCGTTCGCCCGTCAACCGATTTCTTCGGCGTTCTCCCCTTCTCGCACATTGACGGGGCCGACGCTCAGTTGTCCATCCCAGTGGCCGGCGGCATCTTGCGCGGCAAGGCCCACCTCGGCTGGATGGACGAGACACTCCCGCTGGCCGAGCGCCGCTGGGACCTGAGCGGATCACGCATGCTGGGTGGCAGCCTGACCTATCAACGCGGTGCCTGGACGGTTCGCGCCAGCAGTTCCGAATTGCGTTTCAAGCACAACCTGCCGATCGATGAACTGACCGATGGTTTGCGCCAGGCTGCCGTGATGTTTCCGCAAGCCTCGGCCGCGGCTGACGCACTCAATGTCGCCGGCTCGCGCAGCCGCTTCCACTCACTGGGCGGCGTCTACGATGACGGCCCGGTGCAGGTTCAGCTGATGATCAGCCGTGTCCAGCATACGACCACCGCTTTCCAGGACTGGTGGGCCGGTTACTTGCTGGCGGGATACCGCATCGGAGAATTCACGCCATTTGTCGGTTATTCCTGGATCCGCTCGGACAAGAAGAAGCTGACGACAGGAATTCCTGACGGCATGGCCCCGGCGCTCGACACACTCAATTCGGCAACCAGAACAGTCCTGTCAGACAGCCGCAGTGATCAACATACGACCTCAATCGGCGTCCGCTGGGACTTCGCCAGCAATCTTGATCTGAAGGTCCAGTTTGACGCCATTCGCGGCACCTCGGAATCACTCTTCCCATTCCGCAACGAGCGCGCCGGATGGAATGGAAAAACCAACGTCCTCACCTTTGTCATGGATTTCATTTTCTAGCCGATGATGCTTCGTCGACTGCTCATCCTGTTGCTTGCGCTTTCAATGGCGCCGACGCTCGGCGCTGCCGAGTTGGTGGTTGCCGTGCGCAGCGACAGTGAAATCGGCACATTGAGCAAAAAAGAAGTCGTCGATATCTTCCTGGGCCGCTTTCGCCAACTGCCGGGCGGACAACAGGCAGAACCGCTCGATCAGGCAACGCAATCTCCGGAACGACAAGCCTTCTATTCCGCACTGATCAACAAGACGAGCGCTGAAATCAACGCCTACTGGGCAAGACTGCTGTTTAGCGGCCGGGTGACACCGCCCCGGGTCATGAATACCCCGGAAAAAATGCTTGAGGAATTGATCAATAACCCCCGTGCCATTGGCTACGTGGATAAAGCCAGGCTCGACCGCAGGCTGCGCGTCGTTTTCGATATCTCGACACCATGAAATCTCTCTGGCAAAGCAGCCTGCTCTTCCGGACAGTCGGCAGCATCGTTGCCATTACTCTTTTCGTCGGCGGCCTGATCGTGCTGACGCTGGCCGTCATTGTCGCCCACGAAACCGAACGGGACTCCTACCAGCGACTGGGCGAGTTGCTCGATACCGTCGAAAGCACCGTGCGCATCGCCTGCTTCGTTGGTGACGCCGAACTGGCCAAGGAGGTTGCGCAAGGTTTGCTGAAGTCGCGTGAGGTAAAAACTGTCACCATCAGCACGGACAACGATGAATTGGCCAGACTCGTCCGTGAGGGCAGCACGCACGCATCGACCCTGTCAGCAGCCCCGCTGGAGCGCCAGGTATTTTCGCCCTTCGATAACACGCTGACGGTCGGACGCATCGTGTTGCAACCTGACGAAGCGGTCATCGAGTCACGAGTTTTCCTGGCGACGTTTCACATGGCCGCCCAAATGGGCTTGATCATTCTCGCCCTCGCCGTCGCGCTGACCGCAACTGTCCTGCGTCTTGTCGTCCGCCCCATCAGCACCCTTTCGCGACGCCTCGGATCACTCGACGCCACCTCGGGGGAACGCCTGCTGGCGCCGGCCAGCCACGAGCACAATGTGCTGGGCTCATTGACCGAAGACATCAATATGCTGAGCGCCAGACTGGTCAGCACGATCAAGCTGGAGAAAAAACTGCGTGAGCGCCATGAGATCGACGAGCTCAAATACCGGAGCATCTTTGACAATGCCGAGTCGGGCATTTTTGTCGCTGACCGGAAGGGCTGCCTTGAATCATTCAACCCCTCGTTTCTCCGACTGACTGAAACAGGAAAGGCTGGGCCTGAAAGCAGCTTGTTTGACCTTGACTGGACGGATAAACCCAGACTCATCAAGTTCATCGAGGATTGCATACAGCAAGGCATCGCTGTCAGCAGCGATTTCGAACTGAAACTGGGATCCGGCAACGTCCGCTGGCTCAATCTGTCCCTGACCCCCATCGGCGGCGAGAGTATTCAGTGCATTGCCAGCGACGTCACCGACCGTCGCAGCTCCGAGGCGGAAGCGCTGCGGATGGCAGTCACCGATACACTCACCGGACTCGACAATCGCCAGGGTTTCGAAAATCGCTGGAACAAGCAGCTGCAAGTGCATCCGGATCGCCCGTTCGCTTTGCTGATTGCCAACCTTGAGGGATTCAAGCAAATCAATGATGCGCTCGGCATTCCCTTTGGTGACCGCCTGCTCTCCCTGATCGGCACCCGCATCGCCTCCTGCCTGAAAGCTGAAGACTCCGTAGCGCGGCTTGGGGGTGACGAATTCGCCATTGTGTTACCCGGTATCACTGAAGAATCGACGATCGAGAAAGTTGGCCAGCGCATTGTCAGCAAACTCTGTGAAAGCTTCCTGATCGACGGACAGGATGCCACGGTTGGAGCGAGCGTCGGTGCGGCACGCTTCCCGCTGGATGGCGACACGCTGCCCGCACTGATGCGCAATGCCGAACTGGCTCTGGCTCAGGCGCGGGCGAACGGGGGCCGCACCTGGCGCCTGTTCGACCAATCGATGATTCAGGCCATTGAGCATCGTCACCAACTCGCCAGTGATCTGCGCCAGGCGGCCGAACGCGGCGAACTACGTCTTTTCTACCAACCCATCGTTGATCTGGCCAGCCACGAAGTCATTGGTGCCGAAGCACTGATTCGCTGGATGCACCCCGTACATGGCCTGGTACCGCCCGACAGCTTCATCCCGCTGGCAGAAGAAACCGGCATGATTGAAGGCATCGGCGTCTGGTGCCTGCATACGGCCTGTCGCCAGATTGCCCTCTGGAAAGCCAGTGGCAAGTCACTGCGGGTCACCATCAACGTCTCGGCCCGGCAGATTCCGGACGCCTTCCCGCCCCACCTGATTGCCGACGTTTGCGCCGAAAACCGCATTGCCCCCGGACAGCTCGGACTGGAAATTACCGAAAGCACCCTGATTGGGGAATCGGCTCGGGTCCGCGAATGGCTGGAAAAAGTCAGGGATCTGGGCTTCCTGACCTACCTGGATGACTTTGGCACCGGCTACTCGTCGCTTTCCTATCTGAAGCGCTTCCCGATCGACACGATCAAGATCGACAAAGCCTTTATCCGCGACATGAACGAAGCTTCCAACGACCGTGTCATGGTCGAAGCCGTCATCATGATGGCTGAAAGCCTCTCGCTCAAGGTGGTCGCTGAAGGCATCGAAAATGCCGGTCAACTGGAAATTCTCAAACGCATGGGATGCAAATACGGTCAGGGTTTCCACTTTTCGCGCCCGGTCCCGGCCGAGCAGTTTCTCGATCGGGTCGAACAGATCGACCAGCAGTTCAAGCCAGGCTCACCCGAACTCTGCCTCGCCAGCTAAAAGCACTGACCGCCGGATATCTTAGGGCAGATCAATTCGACGTTCAGCCCGCGACGCTAAACTCGTTGCATGCTTCAATCCACCACAGCCCCAACCGAACCCCAGCCCGCTGAAGGCCGCCGGCTGCCCGGCGACCTCGCCATCTGGTTCTTCATCCTGGCGGAAATGCTGGCGTTTGCGGTTTTCTTCGCAACCTACGCCTTTGCCCGGGCCAAGAATGTCGAGATGTTCAATCTCTACCAGCAGACGCTCGACCGCAACCTCGGCGCGCTCAACACCCTGCTGCTGATTACCGGCTCCTGGTTCATCGTGCTGGCTGTCCAGGCCGCCCATCGCGACAATCGCCCGGCGATTTCGCGCAACATCCTGCTCGGCTGGCTTTGTGGCGGTGGCTTTCTGGCCGTCAAGGTCATCGAATATGCAGCCAAGTTCGGTGCCGGCATTTCGTTATCGACCAACACCTTCTACATGTTCTACATCTCGCTGACCTTCTTCCATTTCATGCACGTCATACTCGGCATGGTCATCCTGACGGTTCTCTGGTTCCAGTCGCGCAACGGCGCCTACGGCAGCCATAACGCCCACGGACTGGAAAGCGGCGCGGCTTACTGGCACATGGTCGATCTGCTGTGGATCGTCCTTTTCCCCCTCGTTTACGTGATGCGCTGACCATGGACCTGCTCAAGAATCCCGCCCATCGCGCCTGGATCGTCCTTGTCATCGCCACCGCGATTACCTGGTACCTCGGCGAAGTCGGTGCCGCCGGCACCTCGGCCATCGTCGCCATGCTGCTTATCGCCTTCGTCAAAGGGCGCCTCGTAATTCTCGACTTCATGGAACTGCGTGAAGCCCCACGCCTCTGGCGCATCCTCCTCGAGGGCTGGCTTATCGTCGTTTCCAGCCTGATTCTGCTTGCTTACTGGATTTCTCTTAAATGACCGATCTTCCCTTCTACGAAGCCTCCGGCAACGAAATCGCCCTGTTCGAACATGCCTTTCACCAGCGCCTGCCGCTGCTGATCAAGGGGCCGACCGGTTGCGGCAAAACACGTTTCGTATCGCACATGGCCGCCCGCCTGAAACTGCCGCTGTACACCGTCGCCTGCCATGACGACCTGACCGCCGCTGACCTGGTCGGTCGCCACCTGATATCGGACAAGGGCACTTACTGGAGCGATGGCCCACTGACCCGCGCCGTGCGCGAAGGCGGCATCTGCTACCTCGATGAAGTCGTCGAAGCCCGCAAGGACACCACCGTCGTCCTTCATCCGCTGGCCGACGATCGCCGCATCCTGCCCATCGACCGCACCGGCGAAGTGCTGGAAGCACCGGACAACTTCATGCTGGTCGTTTCCTACAACCCCGGCTACCAGAATCTGCTCAAGGGTCTTAAACCCTCGACTCGCCAGCGTTTCGTTTCGATGCGCTTCGATTTCCCCGGTGCCGAACGCGAAATCTCCATCCTGCTCGGCGAAACCGGCTGCGATGTCGATCTGGCCAAGCGTCTGGTCGGCATCGGCAAGGCCTTCCGCGCCCTCAAGGATCGCGACCTCGAAGAAGTCGCCAGTACCCGCCTGCTGGTCTATGCCGCGACGCTGATCAAGTCCGGCTTCGATGTCTCTGCCGCCTGCCGCGCCGCCCTGGTCGAAAGCCTGACCGACGACGAGGAAACCGTCGAGGCGCTGATGGAAATCGTCAATGCCACTTTCGGACGCTGACACCGGCTTCGACGAACGCACGCCCGGCCAGAACCTGGCCGTGCTGGCCGAGGCCTTGTACCTCGGCAACCTGCTGCTGGCACCGGGCATCTGCTTTGCCATCCTATTCTGGCTGTGGCTCAGGAACAAGGACAACGCGCCACGGCTCGCCCGCCAGCATCTGAAACAAACCGCCTTCGTCAGTCTCTACGGCGGCCTGCTGATCGTCGTCCTGAGCGGCCTGTTCATCGCCCTCGGCGGCCTTCATTGGGAATGGACCTGGGTCGCCGTCATCATGTACTTCACCTGCGTGCATTCCACGCTGGTCATGTTCGGCATATTCGGGCTGTCCAAGGCCCTGGCCGGGCAGAACTGGCGCTATCCGCTGATCGGCCCCGCGGTCGACAACGACCAGCCATGAAAAAACAGCCCCTGCAGCGCGCCCGCTTGCTGGCGCAGATGGCATTCTTTGCACTGTTCACGGTCACGCCGATCTTCGACCTGCTGCGCTACGACCTGACCGAGCGCCATGCCTATTTTCTGACCCGGCCATGGCATATCGGCCTCGATGAATTGCTTGCCGGCACCGGCGATCCACTGAGTGCTGCGGCCAACCTCATTCTCTATTTGTTCTTGCCCATCCTTGGCACACTGGGCTTGATCATCGCTGTCGCCTGGAAGTGGGGCCGCCTTTACTGCGGCTGGCTGTGCCCACATTTCTCGGTCGTTGAAACCATCAACCGCCTGATGCTGCGCGCTACCGGCAAGCATTCGGTCTGGGACAAGAAACAGACACCACCATGGGAACCCGACGGGACGCCGATGCCCCGCGACCCTCGTTACTGGCTGGCGGTTGTTCCCGCCGCCATCGGCTTCGCCTTCGCCTGGGCGGTGGTCCTGCTGACTTACCTGATGCCACCGTTTCAGGTCTATAACGGGCTGCTGACCTTCACGCTCTATCGCGGTGAAGTCATTTTCCTGAGCGCGGCCACCACCGTCCTGACCCTCGAATTCCTCTTCGCCCGCCACCTGTTCTGCCGCTACGGCTGCGCCATCGGCATCTTCCAGAGCTTTGCCTGGATCGTGAACAAGAAGGCGATGGTCGTCGGTTTCGACCGCAAGCGCCTGACCGATTGTGCCAGCTGCATGAAGGGCTGCGGCACTGCCGGCAATACAACACTCGCCCGCACCAGCCGTCACGATGCTGAAAACTCGGGGGCAGTAAGCGGCACGCTTGAACCTGCTCCGCCCTCCGGCAGCGCCTGCGATGCCGTCTGTCCAATGCGCCTGAAGCCCCGCAACGTCAAACGCTGGATGTTTGCCTGCACCCAATGCGGCCAGTGCATTTCGGCCTGCGCAACGGTCAATCGCGACAATCCGAATGGCCAGCTATTGCGCTGGGTCAGCGATGAGGCTGCGAGACAAAACGAGGCAGGTTTTTCAGCCTTATCAAATACCGACGAAGATGCCGGTGGGAAAATTTGAGTCATGGAAGAATATGTCGGCAAACTCTGGCACAACTGGGTTACCAAGACCTCTGGTGGCCATTTTCCGGAAGCTGCGGTCAAACTTGCCGAAGTTGAGAAGACCGCCGGCATCCTGTTTCGTGGCTTTGGCGGCGACCCCGGCCTGAAAGTCGCAGCGGCGACGGCCGAACAGCATGGCGCCCGGCGCAACTGGCTGCAAAGGCTTGCCGGCAGCGGCGAAAAGGTGGCGCATGCCCGGCGCGATGCAGAAACCCTGCGCCTGCCTCCGGAAATCGCCGTTTTTCCGGAAAAATCGCTCAACCGCGACCTGTATCTGTGGCTGGCTGCACTCGCCGCCAGCGATGTGGCACCAGAACAAGGCTGGTTCATCCGCAACCAGCAAGCCAGTCGGGCGGCGCTGGAACGCTACCCGGGGCTACGCCCGCGCTACGAACGGCTGGTCGATGCCCATATCGCCGCTCGAATTCCCGCCGCTGAACTTCTCCCGGACGAGGCAGCCCAGGAAGAAGCGCTGCGTCAGGCGATGCGCCAGCCCGGATCGGTCGATGGCTTGCCGCCACTCTATTCCAAGAAAGCGCGCCCGCCGCAACCGGTGCTGCTCTGGCTGATTGCTTCCGAAGAAAGTGCGCCGAGCCGCGTTGCCGATCCGGATGAAGAACTCCCGCCAGAAGGCACCGGCAATAGTGCGACAAGCAAAGAGGCGCACAAGGCAGAACAGGTCGAAACACCGGACAACAAGAACCCGATGCTGGCCATGTTCAGGGCGGAAAGCCTGCCGACCTGGGCCGAGTATGTGCGGGTCAACCGGGCTTTCGACGAAGACGAAGACCCCAATGCCCGCGACGCAGCAAAAGATCTGGACCGGCTATCGCTGATTCGGGATGGCCAGACGGCGAAATCACGCGTCAAGTTCGACCTCGACCTGCCCTCTGCCGCCGAGGACGACACACCGATTGGCCCAGGCATTGCACTTCCGGAGTGGGATTACCGCAAGGAACTGATGCAGGAAAGGCACTGCCTGCTTCAGCCGATGGTTGCCAGCGATGCGGAACCCGCCGCGCTGCCGGCCGACCTCGCCGCCACCGCCAAAAAACTGCGGGGCCAGTTCGCTGCACTGGCGCCACAACGGCGCTGGCTTAAGGCCCAGCCCGATGGCCCTGAACTCGATGTCGACTCCTGCGTCCGCAACCACGCCGACCGCGCCTCGGGCCACACGCCGGAAACCGGCGGCTATCTCGCCCAGGCCCGTTGTGAGCGCGATCTGGCCTGCCTGCTGCTGGCCGACCTGTCGATGTCCACCGATGCGCCGATTTCTGATTCGCACCGCATCATCGACGTCATCCGCGACTCGCTGCTGCTCTTTTCCGAAGCATTAACCGCCACTGGTGACCGCTTCGGCATCTACGGTTTTTCATCGCTGCGCCGCCAGAACATCCGGTTTCATCTGCTCAAGGATTTCTCCGGGCGCTACGACGCGGCTGCCCGTGGCCGCATCCTGGCCATCAAGCCCGGCTATTACACGCGGATGGGGGCTGCCATCAGACAGGCCGCGAACATCCTGGCCGAACAAGCGGCCAGCCGACGTCTGCTGCTGATCATCACCGACGGCAAACCGAATGATCTAGACCTTTATGATTCCCGCTATGGCATCGAGGACACGCGCATGGCCATACATGAAGCCCGGCGCATGGGCCTGACCCCGTTTTGCGTCACCATCGACCACGAAGCCGGCGCTTACCTGCCCTATCTTTTCGGCCCGGCCGGTTTCTGCGTGATCCGCAAACCGGAGGAGTTGCCGCGACGCCTGCCCCTCCTTTACGTGCAACTGACCCGACAGTAAGTAGTCATTTAGTCGTATTGCATCCGAACTAAGCGAATGCCACCATCGGCCGTCCCCGTCCCAGCCCAATCAACCATGCACGGCAATACCCCAGTCAACATTGAAGCCCTTCTGACCCATATTCCGCTGTTCAACGGACTGGCGCCGGAAGAGATTTCCCGCATTGCTCGTGGAACACGTGAAATCCATGCCGCCAAGGGAGAAATCCTTTTTCACAAGGGTGATCCGTGCAACGGATTTCACTTGCTGGTCTACGGGCAATTGAAGCTGGCCTTTACCTCCTCGCAAGGCAGCGAGAAAGTGGTCGAGATTGTCAGTCAGGGACAAAGCTTTGGTGAAGCCGTGATGTTCATGGAGAAACCCTACATCGTCTTCGCCCAGGCACTCAGCGACTCGCTGTTGCTGCACATTTCCAAGGCTGCCGTGTTCGAGGAACTGGAGCGCGACCACAACCTGTGCCGCAAGATGCTGGCCGGCATGGCCATGCGCCTGCATCAACTGATGAACGATGTCGAGTCTTACTCGCTGCACTCCGGCAAGCAGCGCATCATCGGCTACCTGCTGCGCGAACTGCCCGAAGCCGACCAGGATGGCAGCAATGTTGCCGTCACCCTGCCGACCAACAAGGGCATCATTGCCTCACGCCTGAACCTGACTCAGGAGCACTTCTCCCGCATCCTGCACGAACTGACCGAACTCCGCCTGATCATGGTCGAAGGACGGAAAATTCACATTCCCAGCGTTGCCAAACTGCGCCAGCACGAAGGCTGACCTACCGCTGAGCAGTCCGCGAGAGCGAAAAAAAGGGGCGATGAAAATCGCCCCTTTTTGCTGCATCGACACCAACGATCAGTCGGTAATCAGCTTGTTGTTCAGCAACAGTTGCTGAATGATCTGCTGGTCGCTGGACAGCGTACCGCCAACCGTCAGATCGACATTCTCGATGAGTATGGTCTGATCAACCGCTCCGGCATTGAAGCCACCCGAGAAGCCACCAGCCGAGCTGACCTGAAGGACTGTATCGCTACCGGAAGTGGTGAAGTGGAGATAGTTGGTCAGATTGCCGGTGACGCCACCCAGGCTGGTTTCACCCTGCAGCAGATCGCGCAGATCCAGCTTGTCACCCGCATCGACGAAATCGACAACCGTATCGATCGGCACCGAGCCGGAAGTGCCACGGTCAGCCAGTTCCCAACGGAAGACGTCAGAACCGGCACCGCCGGTCAGGATGTCGGTGCCGAAGCCACCCGACAGCACATCGTTGCCGCCACCACTGTACAAGGTGTCGTCGCCGGTGCTGCCACGCAACTCATCGTTGCCATCGTTACCATTGAGAATGTCATCGCCGGCACCTCCAATCACCAGGTCATGACCCTGACCGCCGCTGATCATGTCATTGCCGGCACCACCATCGATACGGTCGTTGGCATTGGTTCCAAGGATCGAATTATTGGCACCGTCACCAAACACGTTGTTGGCCATCACACGCAGCGTCAGGGTTGCACTGCTGCTGTCGCCATCCGTATCGGTCAAGGTGTAAGCGATTTCGGTCGGCGCAACGGCACTAGCCGAAGTATTGGTCACCACGTCGGCAAAGCTGACGCTGGTGATCCGTGCCGAGGCAGCGCTGTTGGCTTCGATCTCGATCCGGCCGATATTGCTGTACTCCGACGGGATGGTCACGGTGCCTTCGGCGTAGCTGTAGAAGCGGCCGAGCAAGGCACCGGAAACATCGAAGACCGAATAGGTCAGTGACGAAACCGAACCGCCGCTGCTGCCAAGATTGCTGGCATTGGTCGCGACAACAAAGCTGACCCCTTGTACACCATTCGCATGAGAGGCTTGTGCAAAGCTGACAACCAGAGTTTCGAGATTGTCCGCACGGGAATTGGAGCCACCGCCGTTGACCCCGACACCATCGTCAGCGGTCCCTGCAGCATCGGTGTAGCTCAATGTTTGAGCAGTACCGGTACGGTTATAGCCGGTCAATACCACGCCATTGTCGTCAGCATTGCCGGCCGACGTAAACAAGGTGGTCAACGTTGCGCCGCTGGCCGGATTGGGCAAGGCCGCCGTCGGTGGCGTGTAATCGTAGAAACCGGTTCTTGCAAAAACCAGCGACTCACCGCCAGCGGTGGCCGTCCAGGTCAGGCTGCCTCCACTGACGCTCCAGGTATAACCAGCACCGGAGCCGCTGGCATTGGTCGTCAGGTCATACACCTGTCCCTTGAACGTCACGCTGCTCACCTGGGCACCATCAACCGCCGTATCGACACCTGAGCCGGACGCGGCAAAGGAGGTCAATGTGCCACCCAGCGCCTGGCCGCCATCAGTACCCAGGCCGGAAATCACATTGCCTTCCATATGCGTCTGTCTGGCCAGCAGGGTATCGACATCGGAGCGCGCCACCGGCTTGCCATCGGCAATCTCGACCGTCAGCGTGGTAGCTGGGGTGATGTCACCGTCACCGTCACGGGCAACGAAGGTCATTGCAAAGGAATCGCCTTCTGTCGCCGATCCGCTCGTAAAGTAGGTATAGGCGCCAGTCGTGAAGTTGAAGGTCAGCGTACCGAGTTCGAAGCCTTGAGCGGTGCCCAGCGTCAGCAGGTCACCAGAGACCGGGAAGCCGGCCGGGAAGGCACCGGAACGGGAAATCTGATCGGCAACCGGATCGTAGCTGAACACCACATTGGTATCCGGCGTTCCATCGGCGTTGGTATCGAGCATCACGTTCAGCGTCTTGATATAGCCGCCATCAGCCCCA
>Ga0316605_10000134_pt1 | contig 68670 bp, 59 predicted proteins | sample OWC_soil_day20_n_FD_207666 | JGI IMG/M metagenome (GOLD analysis project Ga0316605, IMG submission 207666) | Wetland soil microbial communities from Old Woman Creek delta, Ohio, United States - OWC_soil_day20_noCT | ecosystem: Environmental > Terrestrial > Soil > Wetlands | place: USA: Ohio...
TGGCGTCAGCGTCTGGCGGAGTGCCGCTGCGGCCGGTCTTGGCGAGGAAGTCCGGATCGTCCACGAAACGGAATTCGCCGCCTTTGACCTGGAAGACGCCGATCAGGTCGCCCGGCGCCTCGGGAGGGTCGTTGTAGGGCTGCAGGTCGCAACTCTTGAGGGAACCCACATACCAGCGCTTGCCCTGGCGAAAAATCAAGGCCCCCCGGGCCGGGCTGTAGACCTCGACCTTGACCACCTCGGCACTGACCGGCTTGAGAATGTGCCGCCGCTGGCATTCCGGATCGTTGCGCATTACCAGACGCAACTCCCAGCCGCTGCTCCAGAAATAGGGCTTGGCGCGCTCCAGGGTGACGGCCAGTTGCGGGCCGCTGATGAGTAGCGACGCGGTCTCGACCGTGCAGGCGGTAAGCAGGAAAACCAGGGGGATCAGGAGCAGCCGCTTCATGGGTGGGTTCCCTATTTAGTCAGCAAGTTTCCAGGATACGGTTTCGCCGGCCCGCAGCGGTACCAGGGTGTCGCCGCCGACGTAGGGCAGGCTGGCGGGTATCGGCTGGCTCGCACGCTCCAGGGTAATCGTGCCGGCGTTGCGCGGCAGGCCGTACCAGTCGGGGCCATGGAAGCTGGCGAAGGCTTCCAGCTTGTCGAGAGCGCCGGCAGCATCAAAAGCCTCGGCGTAGAGTTCGATCCCGGCATTGGCGGTATAGCAGCCGGCGCAGCCGCAGGCGGCTTCCTTCGTCGCACGGCCATGGGGTGCGGAATCGGTGCCGAGGAAGAAGCGCGGGTTGCCGCCGATGGCCGCCGCCACCAAGGCCTGGCGATGGGTCTCGCGCTTGAGTACCGGCAGGCAATAGTTGTGCGGGCGGATGCCACCAGCAAAGATGGCATTGCGGTTCATCAGCAGGTGATGGGCGGTGATGGTGGCCGCCACGTTGGCACCGGCGGCGGCAACGAATTCGGCGCCGTCTTTCGTCGTGATGTGTTCCAGCACCACCTTGAGGGCCGGGAAGTCCTTGAGCAGCGGTTGCAACACCGTCTCGATGAACACCGCTTCCCGGTCAAAAATATCCACCGCCGGATCGGTCACTTCGCCATGGACCAGCAGGGGCAGACCGAGGGCTTCCATGCGCGCCAGGGTGGCGGCGCATTTCTTCAGATCGGTGACGCCAGCAGCGGAATTGGTGGTGGCGCCGGCCGGATAGAGCTTGACCGCATGGACGAAGCCGCTGGCCTTGGCGGCGTCGATCTCGGCGGCGGGCAGATTGTCCGTCAGGTAGAGCGTCATCAACGGCCCGAAGCTCAGGCCAGCGGGCAGCACGACAAGGATGCGTTCCCGGTAGGCGGCGGCTTGGGCCACGGTGGTGACCGGCGGCTTCAGATTGGGCATCACGATGGCGCGGGCAAAGCGGCGCGCGGTGTCCGGCAGCACGGCGGCGAGGGCGTCGCCGTCACGCAAATGCAGGTGCCAGTCGTCGGGGCGGGTCAGGGTGAGTTTCATGGCGACGATTATAAGTCCTTGAGTTCCAGCGCCCGCTGATACAAGGCGTTCTTGGGCTGACCGGTGATCTCGGCCGCCAGCTTGGCCGCCTGCTTGGTGGGCAGTTCGGCCAGCAGCAGGCTCAGTACCCGCTCGGTTTCAGCGTCCAGGCCCTCGCGCGGCGGCGGAGCGGAGACGATCAGCACGAACTCGCCGCGCTTGTGGTTGGCATCGGCTGCCAGCCAGGCGGGGCCGTCGGCCACCGGCATGGCGGCGATCTGCTCGAACAGCTTGGTCAGTTCCCGCGCCACCACCAGGGTACGCTGCGGTTCCAGCAAGGCCGCCAGATCGGCGAGGGTTTCCTCAATGCGGTGAGGGGCCTCGTAGAACACCAGGGCGGCGGGCACGGCCTTGAGCTTCTCGATCTCGGCCCGACGCGCGCCCGGCTTGGGGGGAAGAAAGCCGGCAAACAAAACCTGGGCATCGTTGATGCCGCCAGCCGAGAGCGCCGTTGCCATGGCGCTGGGGCCCGGCAGAGGCACGACGCGGAAGCCCGCCGCCCGCACAGCAGCCACAGCTCTGGCGCCAGGATCGGAAATACCGGGAGTGCCGGCATCGGAAATCAGCGCCACGCGCTTGCCTTCACCAAGCAGGGCGATCACCTTTTGGGCCGCTTCCCGCTCATTGTGTTCGTGCAGTGGCAGTAAGGAGGCGCGGATGCCGTAATGGTCGAGCAGAGGCCGGCTGGAGCGGGTGTCCTCGCAGGTAATCACGTCGGCGCGGCACAGCACGTCGAGGGCGCGGGCGCTGATGTCGGCCAGGTTGCCGATGGGAGTGGCGACCACAAACAGGGTCGCAGCCGGCAGGGGTGTCTTGTCATCCAGGCTCATGGCAGGCATTCTAGCCGGATGGGAAGCACCCAAACCAAGGGCAATGGCGGCGAAGACCGCGCCGCCCGTTATCTCGAAAGCCGTGGCCTGCGCGTGGTGGAGCGTAATTTCCGCGTCCGTGGCGGCGAAATCGACCTCGTCTGCCGCGATGGGGCGGATACGGTATTCGTCGAGGTGCGGCTGCGCTCCGGCCACGGCTTTGGCGGCGCTGCAGCCAGCATCACCGCCGCCAAGCAGGCGAAACTGATACTCGCCGCCCGCCACTGGCTGGCAAAGCACGGCGACACTGCCTGCCGCTTCGACTGTGTGCTGATCGACGGCGATCAACTGGAATGGATCAGGGATGCGTTCAGCGCTGATTAGATTGCTGCTGTGTTGGCTTACCTTAAGCGCAGGGATGGCCCAGGCCGAATCGGTGCGGGTACTGGTCCAGGACTCGCCCCTGGCCGGCTTTCAGTACCATGCCGGCGCCGAGCTATGGAACGAATTGCGTATCGGCGATGTCCTTACCCTGGTGCGCGAACCGGAGAATCCCTACGACCCCAGGGCCGTGCGCGTTGAATGGCGCGGCCGCAAACTGGGCTACCTGCCGCGCCGGGAAAATGCCGCCGTGGCAGCGGAAATGGATCGCGGCACCCGCGTCGAAGGGCGCATCGCCGACCTGGTAGTACATCGCAACCCCTGGCAACGGGTGCGTATCGAAATCTTCGTGGCGCTCTGATTTATCGCCTTTTAGCCGGCCAATTCGGGCGATTGGCGGCTATTGACCTGTCCTAAGCTAACGCCCCAACATCGGAAACGAGTCCCATGAATCTCAACCAAAGAATCCGCCAGCAATTCACCGACAGCGCCCAGACCAAGCTTGCCGCAGTCGACGCCATGGCTGCCCCCATCGCCGCTGCCGTGGAGGCCATGGTGGCCGCCATCCGTGACGGCGGCAAGATCATGGCCTGCGGCAACGGCGGTTCCGCCGCCGATTCCCAGCACTTCGCCGCCGAACTGCTCAACCGCTTCGAGAAGGAACGTGGTCCCCTGCCCGGACTCGCCCTCACCACCGACACCTCGACCCTGACGTCCATCGGCAACGATTACCGTTACGAAGACGTCTTCTCCAAGCAAGTGCGCGGCCTCGGCAAGCAGGGCGACGTGCTACTGGCGATTTCCACCAGCGGCAACTCACCCAACGTGATTGAGGCGATCAAGGCCGCCCACGAAATTGGCGCCCGCGTCGTTGCCCTCACCGGCAAGGGCGGCGGCAAGATGACTGCCCTGCTGGCGCCCAACGACATTCACCTCTGCGTACCGGCGGATCGCACCGCCCGCATCCAGGAAGTGCATCTGCTCACCCTCCACTGCCTTTGCGACGGCATCGACGCCCTCATTCTCGGAGACACCCCATGAATCTGAACACCCGCCTCGCCCTGCCCATCATCCTCGCCGCCCTCGTCCCCACCCTCACCGGCTGCTTCCCCGTAGTCGCCACCGGCGTCGGCGCCGGGGTACTGATGATCTCCGACCGCCGCCCGTCGGAAACCTACCTGGCCGACGAAGGCATCGAGATCCGCAGCAGCAACCGCATCAGCGAAAAGTTCGGCGACAAGGCCCACGTCAATATCACCAGCTACAACCGCACCGTACTGCTCACCGGCGAAGTACCGGACGGCGCCGCCAAGAGCGAAGTGGAAAAGATCGTCACCAGCGTCCCCAACGTCAAGGCCATCGTCAATGAACTCAACGTTGCGGGCAAAAGCACCCTCGGCGCCCGCAGCAACGACTCCTACGTGACCACCAAGGTCAAGGGGCGCTTCATCGACGCCAACAAGTTCACGCCCAATCACGTCAAGGTGGTCACCGAAGCCGGCACCGTGTATCTGATGGGCATGGTGACCCAGCGCGAAGCCGATGCGGCGGTGGAAGTCGCCCGCACCACCAGCGGCGTAATCAAGGTGGTGCGCGTGATGGAACTGATTTCAGAAGAACAGGCGCGCCAGATCGACGCCCGCCCGGCGGAAGACACCAACGACAAGAAGGCCGCCGGCGCCCGCAAGTGATCTACCCCGCACCCAGTTTCGAGGCCAAGCTCTGCGACTCGGCGCAACTCGCCGCCCGGGTTGCCGCCCTGCCCCGGCCGCTGGTGTTTACCAACGGCTGCTTCGACATCCTGCACCGGGGCCATGTCACCTACCTGGCCCAGGCCCGCGCCTTGGGCGCCGGGCTGGTCGTTGCCCTCAACAGCGATGCCTCGGTGAAGCGTCTGGGCAAGGGTGATGACCGGCCGATCAACGGCCTCACCGAACGCATGGCGGTCATGGCGGCGCTCGAATGCGTGTCGCTGGTGACCTGGTTCGATGAGGACACGCCCCTGCAACGTATCCTTCAAGTGCGCCCCGACGTGCTGGTCAAGGGCGGTGACTGGCCGGTGGAAAAGATCGTCGGCTACACGGAAGTTATCGCCTGGGGCGGCCAGGTACATTCCATCCCCTTCCTGCATCAAACGTCCACCACCAATCTGGTGGAGAAGATTCGCCGGCTCTAAACGGAGTCAGCGGCGTCCGTCGCGGTATCCGTCGACCGACGCCCGTCTTCGGCCTGGGTGCGTTTGAGAATAATGGCGCGCACCAGGTCGATGTGGCCACGCAGGGTGTAGAGCATGTCCGAAAACGAGATCGGCGTCGGCAGGCCATTGGCATCTTCTTCAATGGCATCCAGCTTTGCCAGCCACTCCCCACGACTGTAACGCTCCGGCGTCGCCTCCACCTCGGCTTCAAGGAATTTGAGTTCGCCATAACGCTGGTAGATACGGGAACGCACCCGCCAGGCATAGAGACCCGGTGCAATCTTGGCCAGGGGAATCACCAGGGCGAAGAAGGGGATCAGCATCACCACCATACGGTCCACCAGGGTCGCCGCCCAGAACGGCAGGTAGCGCTGTAACAGGGGCTTGCCGGACTTGTAATAACGCGCCGCCTCACCGGAAAGCGGGAAGTCCACCGCCAGGGCCTTGGGGAAATCGCCAGGCTTTTGGAACACGCCGGGACCGCCATGGACCTCGATCGCCGTCTGCATCAGCAGATCAACCAAGGCCGGATGGGTATCCTCCCGCACCAGTAGCGTCGCCATCGGGGCCACCAGGGCCAGGTCGTGGGATGGAATATTGCGGCCGACATCGACGCCGCCTTCGGGCAGCACGATCTTCGAGAGAGAAGGGAATTGCCGCGTGTAGGCTTCGGCATGGACCAGGCCCATGGGCTTGATACCGGGCGTGTAGAGCAAGGTCCATACCGTGGCCGACTGGGTCGGCCCGACGACGAAGGCGACGTCGATCTTGCCGCTGGCAAACTGCTCGGCCAGACCCAGGCCGCCGGCCTCGATCAGCGTTGCACCCTTTTCTTCCAGGCCGTTGGCGCGCAGCATCTGCCGCGCCAAAACCTGGGTACCGCTGCCGGCGCCGCCAATGGCAATGCGCTTGCCGGTGAGTTGCGTAATGCGGTCGGGCTCGGCGCGGAAAGCCGCCTCGCGGTAGAAAATCCACAGCGGCTCGTAATACAGGCCACCCAGGGAGGTCAGGCCGTCGTCTTCTTGCGGGCCACTCAGACCGCCCTGGTAGAAGCCGGCATCCACCTCCTGGCTACCATCCCGCAGGCGTTGCAGATTTTCAAAGGCGCCGTTGGAGGGTCGCTCGACCAGTTCCACGTCGTAACGCGCCAGCACGTCTCGATAGGCGGCGGCAAAGCGCTGGTAGGCGCCACCCGCGCCACCGCTGGAAATCACCAGGCGACTCGGCGGCGCCGGCTGGATATAGCGCGAGGCCAAATAAAAGCCCCCGGCGATCAGCAGCACCAGGGGCAACACGACCACCAGCAGATCGCGGAGTGAAAACTCCCGCAAACGCTTGAGATTCGGCAACCTACGCCCCGCTTTTTTCACCACAGTAGCCTCCAAAAGAATCCAGCAAAACGCTGATGACCCAAGCTTATCGCTCCGAAACTCACAAGATCAATCATCACTCAGGCGGTGGGCTATCTCTGCCAAATCCGCCTGTATCTCGACGAACAGGTCGGTTAGTTGGGGATCGAAATGCTTCCCCCGCTCCGAGTTGATGACATTGACCGCCTCGCTGATCGGCAGCGGGTCTTTGTAAACACGCTTGTTAATCAGGGCGTCAAACACGTCGGCAAGCGCCATGACCCGGGCCGCCAAGGGAATTGCGTCGCCCTTAAGATTGTCGGGGTAACCGTCGCCGTCCCAGCGCTCATGATGCCAAAGCGCAATCTGGCGCGCCACGTCAAGAAACGCCAGGGCGCTGTTGCCGCCGCCATTCAACGTCGGACTGGCATCCTTGACCCGCTGCATGGCAAGGGCGATGGCATCACCGCCTATGCGGCTATGGGCTTTCATGATGTCGAATTCCTCGGTGGAAAAGCGCCCCGGCTTACGCAAAATATTGTCCGGGATACCCACCTTGCCGATATCGTGGAGCGGCGCCGCTTTGACGATCATCTCCAGATGTTCTTCGGCAACCGCCCCGAAATGTTGCGGACGCAGACGCATCGCGCGTATCAGGCCCTCGACATACGCCTGGGTTCGATAGAGATGATTACCGGTATCGGAATCCCGGGTCTCTGCGAGTATCGCCAGGGCGTGGAGGCTGGCGTTGCGGACCATTTCGTTATCGCGCATCCGCCGCTTCACTTCCGCTTCGAGGAACACATTCTGATCCCGCAGCCATTCCTTGGCGCGCCTGTTTTCAAGCTGGGTACGTACTCGCGCCAGCACGACGGCGGGTTTTACCGGCTTGGCGATGTAATCGGCGGCCCCCAGTTCCAGCCCGCGTTCCTCATCCACAATGGAATCCTTGGCCGTGACGAAGATGACGGGAATATCCCGCGTCATGATGCTCTCGCGCAGACGCGAGAGAACGGTATAGCCGTCCATGTCCGGCATCATGACGTCCAGCAGAATGATATCCGGCCGCGGTTCGGAGGCAGCGGCGGCAAGGGCGCGCTCGCCTCCATTCGCCACCCTGACCCGGTAGTAGGGTTGCAGCAACTCGCCGAGAATAGCCAGATTCTCCGGCTGATCGTCGACGATGAGTATGGTTTGCGTTTTATCACTCATAGCGTTTCCAGAATCCTCAGCGCCTCGCGGTAGGCAAAGCGCTCAATGTGCTGCGCCAGCGCATCCATCACCGGGGCATCCAGGATGGCGGACACTGCAACCCGGTGCTCCTCGAAGTAACGGCGGGCGGCCATATCGTCGACAGACAACAAGGCCCGGAGTTTAATAATGATGGAGCGCGCGTCCGGTGCATTGGATGCCGTCGGCTCTGCGGGCGCGGCGGCAACGACGGCAAAGGCGTCATGGATTTCCCCGATCAACTGCGGCAGCTCCGTGCCCAACCGATCCACCTCCGCCCCTGTACTCTGAGGCGTTGATCCCCGCAGAAGCCGTTCCAGATCCGCCGCCAGGCTTTCAACCTGGCGGGCGCCAACTCCCCCCGCCACCCCCTTGAGGGCATGGGCCAGATGCTCGGCCGCGGAGAATTCGCCACGCACAAAATATTCACGCATTAACTGGGCATCGCTGCCGTGGCCATCGGCAAACAGCCGCAAGATGCGCAGGTAGGGCGCTGTCTTACCCAGGACCGCCTTGAGGCCAGCCTCGACATCCAGGCCTTTGACGCCGCGCAGCCGGGCCAGCACTTCGCTATCCCGATCCGTCTCCACCTCCTCCATGGGAGAAGCGACCTCTGGCGTTTCCTCGGCGGCGCGGGGAGGAAGCCAGCGCAGCAACGCAGAGACGAGGATGTCCGGATCCACGGGCTTGGTCACATGATCGTTCATTCCCGCCGCCAAGCAGGCCTGACGGTCTTCGGCAAAGGCACTGGCTGTCATTGCCAGAATCGGGACGCCGGCACGGCCGGGCAAGCTCCGGATCAGCCGGCTGGCGGCAAGTCCATCCATGCGCGGCATCTGAATATCCATCAGGATCAGTTCGTATTCCGTGTTGCGCGCCATATCCACGGCCATCTGTCCATCCTCGGCGAGATCCACCGCCAGCCCGGCTTCGTGCAACAACTCAAGGGCCACTTCCTGATTCACCAGGTTGTCTTCCGCCAGCAATATCCGTCGCCCGTGCAACTGCCGCCGCGCACTGGCGACGGACTGGCCCGGCCCATGGGATTTGCGCACATGCCCGGCATGGGTCGGCGATATGGCATCGAACAAAGTGGACGGGGTCACGGGCTTGGTGAGCACACCGGCAATGCCGACGCTACGCAATGCTTCAGCGGGATAGTCGCGCCCGAAGGCTGTCATCAGAATCAGCTGTGGATGGTCGGGCCGCATCAGGTCGCGGAGGGTTTGTGCTGTCTCAATACCGTCCGCACCTGGCATCTCGGCATCGACAAGAATCACGCTGAACGGCTGCTTGTTCTGCAAGGCATCGGCAATTTTTCGTGCCGCATCGTCGCCGCTATCCGCCGCTGTGACCTCAATGCCGAACCGCGTTAGCATCTGCTTCGTGGCCTCACGCGCCTCGGCCAGATCGTCAACCACGAGCGCCCGGGTCTCCGCCATATCCAGCGCCGGCATGCCCGACTGCACACTTACGCTTGCCCGCTGCAATGGGAGTTCGAGCCAGAAGGTACTGCCCTTGCCCAGTTCGCTATCAACCCCCACCACGCCGCCCATCAGTTCCGCCAAGCGCTTGCTAATCGCCAAGCCCAGACCGGTACCGCCAAAGCGTCGGGTGGTGGAGGTGTCTGCCTGTTCAAACGCCTGGAACAATCGGGAACGCTGCTCCTCGCTAAGACCAATACCCGTATCACGGACCTCAAAACGAACCTGTATCTGCTCCGGGGTCTGGGCAATCGCCCGCGCCCGCAGGACAATGCTGCCGGCCGCAGTGAACTTCACGGCATTGCTGGCAAAGTTCACCAAAATCTGGTGCAACCGCAAACGATCGCCGCGCAGAACAAGAGGCAATTCCGGATCCACCCGCAGGACAACTTCGATGCCCTTATCAGCGGCACGATCACAAACGAAATCCGACAGTGTCTTGAACATCTGGTCAAGCTCGAAATCGGCGCTCTCGAAACTAAGTTTGCCGGCTTCGATTTTCGAGAAATCCAGGATATCGTTGATGATGCTCAGCAAGTGCTTGGCAGCCTCCGCCACCTTGTCGAGTTGGTCGATTTGCTTGGGCAGCACGGCATCACGTCGTATCAGGTGGGTGAAACCGATAATCGCGTTAAGCGGTGTGCGAATCTCGTGACTCATATTGGCCAGGAAGGCGCTCTTTGCCGCATTGGCCGCCTCGGCAGACTCCTTCGCCTCGGCCAGTTCAGCCGTCCGGTCCCGCACCATTTCTTCCAGATGGTCCTTATGGCGTATCAGTTCATTCTGTGCCGCACGATGCTCGGTAATGTCGTAGGCGACCCCCAACACGCCAACCAGCGACCCGTCCGCCGCCCGCATCGGCGTTTTAGTGGTCTCGAACAGGCCGTGGTAGCCATCCGCCTTGAAAGTCAGCCACTCCTCATTCACCGAGGAATGATTGAGGGTCGTGGCCAACCTGTCCTTTTCGCGAAAGAAATCGGCCAGCTCGCGATCCACGAAGTCGTAATCCGTCTTGCCGATGATTTCCTCCTCCGGTACGCCAAAGAAGCGCTCAAACGGGGGATTGCAGGCCAGATAGACGCCCTCCGTATCCTTTAACCAGACCAATGCGGGAATGGTCGCCACCAGGGTCTGTAGTCGCGCTCGCTCGAACTCAAGTTCCGTCAGGGTCGTGGTCAGATTGGTCTGAATACGCAACAATTCCCGTTCGATGCGTCCCGTGAGCAGGAACAGCACGGCGGCGAAACCCACCAGGGCAGCCGTGGTAAACACCGGTACAAAAATCAGCAAGCGCTTGGTTTGACCCAGTTGCTCGTCGCCCTCCATTCGTATGCGCCGATTCAGAGTCTGGAGATCGTCGAGCAGGAAGTTCTGGCGCTGCTGGAGAAAGTCAATCGCGTTAACCAGGGTGCGCACGGCCACATAGTACTCGCCGCTTTCATTGGCATTCAGCCCCTCGCCAAAGCGGCGCAGCAGGGACTTTTCCATGAGGACGCTGGCGCTGAAGGCCGGCTTGTTCAGTTGCTGCTGGATGCCTTCGATCTCGCCCCGGATCACTTTCCAGCTTGCCTGGATGGCATCGCCCTGGGCGGGGGCCGCCTCGGCAAGGCCAGCGAGTTGGCCCTCGAAATCATGCACCGAGGCCTCCCAGTGGCGGCGCTGCTCACCGAGTTCCGGCGTGGAGAGCAGGCGTTCGGTATGGAACTTGAGGGCCAGGACGGACTTATAGGCATCCTCGACGCTACGCTGCCGAGTGACGATGGAGCTGTAGTCAAAGATCAGATAGGCAATCGCTACGCCGCTCAGCAGCGCTCCAAGAATGAGCGCACCGAAGCCATAAAGGGATATCTTCCGAATGCTCGGCTGAGGATGCACCACGCCCATGACGACTTTACCGACTTACGTTCAGCGACGCCTTGTAGTAAGCAATCTGCTTGTCACGGCCCAGCCGGTCCGTGATCCTCTCCCATTCGGCCGCCGCCTTGTCCAGGGCTTGTCGCGGCGACATCTCGCCCTTCACCGCCTTGGCCAGGTATTCGTCGGCAACACGGTAATACTCTCCGGCGCCGGGAATAGTAATGTCATGAACGACATTCGGATTCGACAAGGACTGGGTGATCTCGTCGAGGTAGGCCTTCGCCGACTCCGTGGAAAACCCTGATTGATTCCACGATGAGGGATCTTCAAAGTGAGACCGGCGCGACGGATTGACGGCAGTGCCGCTCATGGCGGTCAACTTCTTGGTCAGAGCCTTGGATGTCATGTGGGCGGCGAATTCAAACGCCAGCGCCTTGTTCTTCGATGCCTTGCTGACGAAGAAAGTCCAGTTGCCGCTGATTGACGACACCTGATTCATTCGTTTGTCCCAGTGGCCGGTAATGGCGTTATAGACCTCGTTGCTTGCCGGTATCTGGCTGTAACCGATTTTGTCCTTGATCGTCGACGCAGGCGAATTGACGGCATGTACACCCATGTCAGCCCAGTCAATCGCCATGGCGGTCTGGCCGGAGACAAAGCTGTTGCGCACATCGTGACCGGCAAAGTTGGCCATGCCTGGCGGGCCGTACTTGAGGGTAGTCACCCACAACTCCAGGGCGCGCACAAAGCCCGGATTGTTGATGCGGGGTTTCAGGGTGTCCGGGTCGAAGTAGTACGCCGGGTCATCCGGATGCTTGGCAAACGCGCCGGCCTGGGCAAAGAACTGCAACATGGAAATATCACCCATGACCCGGTTGCCGGCAATTCCATAATCCGGCTTGCCGTCACCACTCCAGTCCCAGCCGGTAAAGAATTCCGCAATATCCCGATATTCCTTCCAGTTCGCTGGCGGCGCCAAGTCGTAGTGATATCTCGTCTTGAACCGCGCCCGGTAGTCCGGATTGGCAAAGAGGTCCTTGCGGTAATACAGATTGATGCAATCGCCGTCGTAGGGCATGCCGTAGGCCACGTTATTCCACGACAGCACGGTATTGCGATAGATCGGCAGCACGTCGTCCCAGTCGATCCTCTGCTTTATCGCCTCCGGCACCGGTTCGATATGGCCGCCCCCAAGCAGGGTTCCGCTCCACATGGAGATGACGACATAGATATCAAAGTTGGTATCGGGAGACTTGAGCGACTGGTCGATTTTCTCGATGGTCTCATTCCAGCCGGGAGTGAGTACCCGAACCTTGGCGCCGGTACGGGCCTCGAAGGCGTCGACTTCATCCAGAATCGGCCCCCGAATCAGGCGGGCATCGAGTTTGGGGACGATCAGGGAGATCGACTGCCCCTCGAACGGACGCGCCATCGACTTGACCGGCGCCTCCCCTTCCTTCTGGCTGCATCCGAACAGGGATGCCGCCACCAGAATCCATATGCTCAAGCGCTTCATGCTGCATCTCCGTCCGATGTCAGATACGGCGGAATAGACCTCCGCGAGAGGACGGAGGCCTGCCAGGACTTATCCCGTCAGATATTGGCTAAAACGGTATGTCGTCCTCGAAATCATTGAAGTTGCCGCCGGAAGAGGCCGGTGCGGGCGCTGCCGGCTTGCGCGGGGCGGAACTGGAACTGCCGCTGCTGCGGGGTGCGGAGTCGTAATCCGACGAGGCATCTCCCCCTCCGAGTCCTTGGCGCCCACCGAGCATCTGCATGCGGTCACCGCGAATTTCGGTGGAATAGCGATCTTGCCCGTCTTTGTCTTGATACTTACGAGTGCGAATCGAACCCTCGACGTAGATTGACGACCCCTTCTTCAAGTATTGGCCGCAGATTTCGGCTTGACGGCCAAAAAAGCTGATCCGATGCCATTCCGTCGCTTCCTGTTTATTGCCGTCCTTGTCTTTCCAGGTATCCGTCGTCGCCAACCGTAAGTTGGCCACCGCATCGCCGCTGGGTAGATAACGAATCTCCGGGTCCGCGCCAAGATTCCCAACCAGAATCACTTTATTTACCGATGCCATTGCACTGCCCTTTCGTTACGATTTGTCGTTAAGTATGCCATGCGCCGGGGCATTGGCTGCCGCCCCTTGCCCGGTCCGCAGCGGCGGCGGTTGCATGCCCGCCGCGATGGCCAGCCACGTCAGGGCGAGGCCGCCGCAGGCGATGAACACCGCCCCACTGCCGATATTTTGGGAAAGCCAGCCGCCCAGGGCGCCACCGAGAAACAGCCCGATGGCCTGGGTAGTGTTGTAAACGCCGAGGGCCGCACCCTTGGCCCGAGGCGGTGCGATGCGGGAAATCAGCGACGGCAGGCTGGCTTCGAGGATATTGAAAGCGGTAAAGAAGATCAGCAGCCCGACCACCAGCGCGACAAAACTCTCTCGGCCCAGGCCCAATACCGCCTGAGTAAGCACTAACAAGGCGACGGCCATGAGGAATATCGGCTTCATCTTCTGCCGCTTCTCGGCAATGATGATGGCCGGCACCATGAGTGTGAAAGAGACCAGCACCACTGGCAGATACACCTTCCAGTGACTCGCCAGGGCCAGGTCGCCGCTCTTGATCAGCAGACCCGGCACGGCGACGAACATCGCCATCTGGCACAGGTGCAGGGTGAAAATGCCGAAGTTGAGACGCATCAATTGGCCGTTGAGCAGCACCTCGCTAAAGGGCACCCTGGGCCCCGGATGGGGTGGCGGCGGCGTCGGCACCACGTTGGTCACCAAGCCGATCGCCGCCAGAGCCAGGATCGCCGTGAGCCAGAAGATGCCCGCCATGCCCACCAAGGCATACAGCAGCGGCGCCGCCACCAGGGAGACGGCGAACACCACGCCAATGCTGGAGCCGATCATCGCCATCACCTTGGTGCGATGCTGGTCCCGGGTCAGATCCGCCGCCAGGGCCGTCACCGCCGCCGAAATCGCGCCAGCGCCCTGAATCACGCGGCCGATGATGGTCCACAGCATGTCCGGCGCCAGGGCCGCCACGGCACTGCCGAGGGCAAACAGCAGCAGGCCGACAATAATCACCGGCTTGCGCCCCCAGCGGTCGGAGGCCATGCCGTAGGGAATCTGGAACAGGGCCTGGGTCAGGCCATAGGCGCCCATGGCAAGTCCCACCAGGGTCAGATTGTCACCGCCGGGAATGTGCTTGGCGTGTTCGGCGAACACCGGCAGGATCAGGAACAGGCCAAGCATGCGCAGGGCGAAGATGGATGCCAGGGAAGCGCCAGCGCGCTTCTCGTCGCGGCTCATGGCATCGGATGTGGGGGAGAGCATGGCTTAAGTCTTCCTGGCAAGACAACGATCGACATCGACATCGCTGGGCTTGCCTATCAGAGGGGTGCGCAGCAGGTCGCCCTCAACGCGATAGACGATGCGGACCTCGCCGATATCAACGCGAAACAGTCCGTCGGTACCGACAAGGGGGTGCGCGTCGTGAGGTTGGGGGTTTTTCAATAAAGCCAGCATGGCACTCACCACCTGCTTGAACTGCTTGCCCGGCAAGGCCGCGACAAAATCGCCGGCATCGCGGGAAAGATCAAGTTTCAGCATGGTTCTCCATCAGTTGTCCGAGCAGGTCGGCGCTGCCTTCCGCCCCCAGGTAACCCCGCGCCTCGGCTTCCTTGACGTGGCGCACCAGCATGGCGTCTTCGAGGGCAACCAGGCGTTCATACTCCTTGGCCGAGAGAATCACGGCCACCGGCTTGCCGGATTTTTGCACCATCACCGGCTCGTAGAGGGCCGTGTTCAGGTATTCGCCGAAATGCTGCTTGGCGTCGGTAGCGGGCACAGTAATCATGGAAACCTCCGGCATGACCAATTTGACCAAATTATCCACTTCAGTCATTTTGTGTCAAGAAACCCGACGCATCCCGCGATATCGTGCAAAACCCGCCAACATGACCATCGGGCTGCAACGGGCATCCAGACGCCTCTTCAGTAGCGAAATGGATCAAACATTGTAAATTCCGCCATGCCTGAGTCACCGCATCCGCCCGGCCGGGGCGCTCGCAGCGATTTATCTGAAATTGCATAGAATCGTGTCCTGAGCGAAGAAACCGCTCATCACATGCAATACTTGTAAGCACATCGCGTGAAACGGGGGGGAAGCGCAATGAGCAAGCCGAGTGACCAGAGTAAACCACGAGTTCGTCTGCGCGATGGCGAAGCGAACCCAATTCACCCAGTAACGGCTGACTGGAACCGGAACCGCGACGCCAGCAGGCCGGAACTGCTGCCGTCGTCTTGCCCGACCCGGAGCGGGGTTGAATTGTCGGCCTTGATCGACTTCAGCCTGCTCAACGACGTCTTCGAGAACTTTTTGGAAGTCACCGGACTGAGCATTGCGGTGATCGACCTGGAAGGAAAGGTGCTCGCCTCATCGCGATGGAAACGCCTGTGTATGGAGTTCCATCGCGCCAACCCACTGACTTTGGCCGGCTGCATTAAAAGCGACACCGTTCTATCGCAACAGATGCTGGACAGTAGCGGTATCGCCATCTATCGCTGCGCCAACGGCCTTACCGACTGCGCAACCCGCCTCACCATCGACGGCGTCCATGTCGCCAATCTGTTTACCGGCCAGTTTCTGCTGGCGCCGCCCGACCTTGACGACTTCAAACGCCGCCAAGTCGCTTGCGGCTTCGACGAAGCGGCATATTTCAAGGCGCTGGCGGAAATTCCCATTGTCGCCGAGCAAAGAGTTCCGACCATCCTCAAGCTGCTTCGCGGTTTGGCCGAACAGATCACGCAACAAAACCTGACCGAAAAGCTGACCTTATCGGCCCTTGCCAGCGTCGAACAGTTGGTGGCCGAGCGCACCGAGAGCCTGGTGGCGAGCGAAGACCGCTTTCGCATCCTGTTCGAGCGGGCTCCCGTCGGACAGCTATTGATCGCCTCCGACAGCCTGCGCATCCTCGAATGCAATCAGGCGGCCGCCGACATTCATGGCTATAGCCGCGAGGAACTATGCCAGCTACGGATCACCGATCTGGTCGTCGGCCCTGATGACGAGTCGCTGCGGAGAATTCAGGAACGCCTGGAAAACAAGGAACAAGTGCAGTTCGACGTCCGCGCACGGCACCGTGACGGAGAACCACGCCATGTCGCGGTAAGCGCCGAGATTCTGATATCGCCCAGCGGCAAACATATCCATGCCACGCACTTGGACATCACCGCACAGAAGCAGGCGGAGCGCGAGCAAAAGCGCCTCCATCGCGCCCTGCGCCTGTTGAGCGACAGCAACATGGCCCTGGTCCGCGCCAAGAATGAGAGCGAACTGCTCAACGATCTGTGCCGCCTGGTGGTGGAGTCCGGTGGTTACCGGATGGCCTGGGTTGGACTCGCCCGCCATGACGCAGCCAAATCGGTTACCCCGGTGGCGCAATGGGGTTATGAAGAGGGTTACATGGAGCGCCTGCGCGTTTCCTGGGACGAGGCCCTGGACATCGGCCGCGGCCCAACCGGTAGCGCCATCCGGTCCTGCTGCACCCAGGTCAACCAGGACTATTTGAATAACGCCAACATGGCCCCCTGGCGCGAAGCCGCCATGCAGCGCGGCTATCAGTCCGGCGTCGCCCTGCCGCTGATGCTCGACGAGCAGGCGTTTGCCGTCCTGACCATCTATTCGGCAGATCGTCGCGCCTTCGGCGCCGAGGAAGTCGCGCTGCTGGAAGAGTTGGCCAGCAACGTGAGCTATGGCCTCCAGTCCTTGCGCTTGCGCGACGAACTTGAGCTCTACCGCAGCCATCTGGCCACCCTGGTGGAAGAACGAACCAATGAGATTGCCAACCTGAATGTGAAACTGATGGCCAGGGCCAAGGAGGCGGAGTCTGCCAACCGCGCCAAGACGACCTTCCTGGCCACCATGAGCCATGAAATTCGCACCCCGCTGAATGCCGTGCTCGGCCTAACCGGGCTGCTTGCCGACTCGCCCCTGAATCGTCGTCAGCGCGACTACGCAGACAAGATCCAGCTTTCGGCCCACGCCTTGCGCGCCCTGATCGACGACGTCCTGGATTTTTCCAAGATCGAAGCCGGGGCGCTACAACTGGAGCAGGCCCCCTTCTCCCTCAGCGCGATCCTGCGCACCGCGGCAGCAGTCGTCTCCGCCAATACCCGCACAAAGCCGATTGAGACCTTGTTCGACGTCGCGCCAGACATCCCCGACGCACTCATCGGCGATGCCTTGCGGCTACAGCAGATCCTGCTCAACCTGACCGGGAATGCCGCCAAATTCACTGAAGCGGGCGCGATCATTGTGTCGGTGCGCCGTCTCAGCGCGGAGTCCGGATCGGTGACGCTGGAGTTTGCCGTGCGCGATACCGGGATCGGCATTCCGCCCGAGCATCTGGGGCAAATTTTTGCGGAGTTCGCCCAGGCCGACTCGTCCACCAGCCGCAAGTTTGGCGGCGCCGGCCTCGGTTTGGCGATTTGCGCCCGCCTCACTGAGCTGATGGGCGGGACGATCGACGTTGAAAGTGCCGAGCGCTGGGGTAGCGAATTTCGCGTTCGCTTACCGTTGACGGTTGCCGACGGCGACGTCATCGCCCCGGCGGACGAAGAACTGTCAGGGCTGCGGATACTGATCGTCGACGATCACCCCCTGGCGCGGGAGGTTTTATTGCGCACCTGCGCTGCCCTCAACTGGCAGGCCGCCGCCGTCGACTCGGCGATGGCGGGCCTCGACGAACTGCGGCACAGCGCAGCCGAGGGACGCGAATACGACCTGCTGCTGCTCGATTGGCGCATGCCCGACATGGATGGCCTCCAAATGCTGCAACAGGCGCGTATGGCGCCCCGCGTCAGTTTGCCGCTGGTGATCTTGATGGTCTCGACGTTCGAGTTGGAGCAGGCGGCCGCCGACAGCGAGGACCTTTTCCTCGACGGCATCCTCGCCAAGCCGACCACGCCGGCCGCCCTGCTTGACGCCGTGAAGCGGGCCCATACGGGAGAGCCCGCCGTGGAACTCAATCCGGCGGCAATGGACCGACGTCTCGCCGGCATGCGCCTGCTTGTGGCGGAGGACAATGAACTCAATCAGCAGGTCATCGAGCAGATCCTCACCCGCGCCGGCGCCGAGGTCGTCATCGTGCCCCACGGACTCGCTGCTGTCGACGCGGTGCGGCACCCGAATGCCCATTTCACTGCGGTGCTGATGGATATCCAGATGCCGGTCATGGATGGCTACACCGCCACCCAGATGATCCGCGAGGACCTGGGCCGCCGCGATCTGCCGATCATCGCCGTGACCGCCGGCACCCAGATTGAGGACCGGAAGAAATCCAGAGACGCCGGCATGGCCGGGCATATTGTCAAACCGATTGACCTCGAAGCCCTGCTCACCATTCTGGTCAAGCAACGCAAAGACTCACCGCCAGAGGCAGGCGAGGAAGCCTGGCCGAGCATGAATGCAAACGCCACCGCGGACCTGCCGGGATTGGATGTGGCCGCCGCCTTAAGAACCTTTGGCGGCGACAAGGAGAAATACATCAGCCTGTTGCGGCGTTTCGCCACCCGCCACGGCGCCGACCCGGCGGAGATCCGACGCCTGTGGGATGCCCGTGACAGCCAAGGCGCGGCCCAACGCCTGCACGAACTCTGTGGCGTCGCCGGCTTTCTCGCGGTCACCGACCTTGCCCGTCTGACGTCAGCCACTGAGACTGCGATCTACGCCGGCAATAGAAATACGGTGCCCGATCTGCTCGACGTACTCGACGTTGCGATGGGCGTTCTGCTTGAATCGATTGACCAATTCGAAGCCATGAGTACCCGCGACGAGCAAGATTTCAGGCCAGCAGATACGCCACGGATCAACCACTTAAACTCCTGACCTGAACCCTCTGCGCGGAATGCGCAGCCTGCCGGAACTGCCCTGGAACATGAACGCTTAGACCGGGTTCACCGCATTGATGGCATCCACCGGCATCACCGGCGGGAGAGCCTCGGTCACCGGCGGGAGCGTGGCAGGAACCAGTTGGGCGCGGAAAACCGCGACGCTGGCGTAGAGCCCGGCAGCGGCGCCGGCATACGCCGGATTGTTCACGACATTGTTGTGTGCCTGATTGACCAATTCCGCCAATGAATTCTGCGCCGCAAGATTGGCAATCGCAGTGGCCGCATCGCTGGCGTTCGCATCCGCCTCGGTAACGGTAGTGGCAGCGGCGGTGGTAGTAGCCACGACGACGGGAGTGACCGCCGTGTCAGTGGCTTCCATCGCGGCCAAGGAAAGATTCTCGGTGGCCTGGGGCGCGTCGGCAATCGGCAGTGTCGACCCGACCCGACCGGCGGCGTTATAGGTCAGCGATGCCGTCGGCAAGGTTCCCAGAGTCACCACGGTACTCGGGGCAGTAAGTGTCGACTCCGCCGTCGGGATATTGGACTCCGACGTCCCCGGCGGCGCCGTAAGCGGCAACGGAATGGGGATAACGGAACCCGCAGCAGTAAGCGTCGACTCCGCCGTCGGGATATTCGACTGCGTCGTCCCCGGCGGCACGATAAGCGGCAACGGAGGAGGGAGAATGGTGCTCGGGTCAAACCCTGACAGGGCCGGGATTGCAGTAGCCATAATGACGATCTCCAACAGACGGTCGATCAGCAACGGGTTGAATGTCGGGGGTCAGGGGACCAAGACAAGGCCTGGGAGATGGAATCGGAACCTGCCGAAACACCAGACACCCACCCTCATGCCGGCAGGGCCGCGAGCTACAGGTCGCGGCGCCGGAATATCACGGGGTTCAAAGAAAAAAGCGGCATCGCCGGAGAACCCGCGTTGGAGTATTTGACCCACCCCGGACGTAAAGTTTCAATCAAATTCCGCGCCCTCTACGCCGAGGGCCAGCCGCGTTCCGTCAGTGGTAGTCCTCTTCCCTCTGGTGGCGCAGGGCGAGGATGGTCACGGTCAAAGGTTCCTCGATCTCGAACAGAGCCACATAACCGGAACCGCCGAAGGGAATAATCAGTTCACGCAGGAAGGGGCCGCCGGAACCACCCGACGCCTTGCGGCAGGAGAACGGAAAAACTTCCAGCAACTCCATCGCCTTTGCAATCGCGGCTTCGGCCCGCTCGGCCGCGGAAATATCCTGTTCAAGCAAAAAATCGAACAGGCGCAACAGGTCATCTTCCGCTTCCGGGGTAAAACGAACCCGAAACCGGCTCATGGAGGAGCCAGGACGCCCTTCTTGCGGGCGAATTCCAGGCGCGAGGCGAGCTTACCGAGCACTTCCGCCGACGAAACGTACTTGCCGGACTGCCTTGCCGCGTCAGCGGACGCCAGCCCACGTTCGATGAACGCCTTTTGCGCCTGGCGAAATTCCACATTACGCCGCACGGCGTCTTCAACAAAGCCGGAAAGCGTCTCGCCGGCCTGGAGCAAATCTTCAGCCGCCCGGCGCAGCTCCGGCGAAACCCTTACGGCAGGAATAGCGGCAGTCTTCATGATCGAACCTCGTGCATTGCATTTGTAATGCAATGATGCCGGGGCAGCAACTGAATAGCAAGGCTGACCTGACCGAAGCCAATACCCCAGAGCCGATCTACAACGAAGAAGGCGTCTAACGCCCCAGCGAAACCACGAGCATTACAGCCACTCGCCGCGCTTGTTGATAAATCCCCATTTGCCATTCATCTTGGCCGCCGCTTTCCCGTTGGAGAACTCCTTGGCGTCCTCGAATTTCGCTGGGATAACCCACTCCTGCTTCTCATTAACGAAGCCCCACTTCCCGCTGCTGATTTGCACCGGGGCAAGACCTTCGCTAAAGGAACGCACATTCTGGTACTTGGGACCCGTGGATTGGCAACCGCTGACGGCAGCGAGAGACACGGCGAAAACAACGCAAGCAACAAATCTCATGAACATCGAGCTTCTCCGAAAAATGAACACAGCCTGAATTCTCAGCAATTACTTCTTGGAGGGCATCACCTTCTTCTCGGTGAGCTTCCAATTGCCTTTCTCGTCCACTCGCAAGGTAAAGCGGACCAATATCGAAGGGCAGCAGTTGGGATCATTCGGCCCCTGCTCCCAGCCTTCCAGGATCAATGAATCACGAGTATTCCCCACGATCCGACTGACATACCGAACTGGGCTCTCAAACTGAATCAGGGGCGACGACTGGGCGGGATCGACAACAAACGCATCGCCAGCACCGACAGTAACGATGGAAACATTCGTAAATTCCGTAGCGGAACCACCGGCACAACCAATATCTCCGCTCCAGAGAACTGCGTATTTGGCATCCATCCGATCATCGAACGTCTTGTATGGAAGCAAGGCCGCAATCTGCTTCGGCTCGACCTTTACCCCTGGACAAGAGATTGCGTTCGCATAATTCGTAACCGACTTGACGATTTGCTTGGTGATTTCCTGAACGGGCGGAGCGCTTTGCGCAAAACACCCCGACGCGATGCCCATTAGCCCTATTGCCGTTACCGCAGCGGCTGCCTTCATGCTTTCCACTCTCCAAAAAAATTGAGCGGACCATAATCCGCCTCAACATAGACACGATATGACCACACAATTCCACTTTTTTGATTCTGTCAGTTTCCCGGCATAAACACAACCATGAATGACCTATTCAGGCCACATCCATGGTTGACACTATTTCCGACAGCGCCCTCCCCAAGCGTTTGGGTCGCAACCTCGCCAGCACCCGAAAAACCAGGGGCTGGACTCAAGCCGCCCTGGCCGAACGCATGGGAATGGAACCGGAATCCATTTCGCGTTTCGAGCGCGGCGCGACCCTGCCGTCATTGGCAACCCTGGAGCAAATTGCCGCGCTCCTCGATACAAGCATCGCCGACTTGTTAGCGGAATTTCCCGATACCGCCTACCCGGAAGCCCAACGCATCTCGGCGATCATGGCAGACCTTGAGCCCGACGCCCGCGCCGGGGTGGTAAGCATGGTCAAAACCGTTTGCAACTTGCTCAAGCGCCAGTAACCGGATAGCCCTACCCTGGAAACCGCATGCAGCGGCCTTTCCAGCCTTGCCCGGCCTGGACGCGCCATTCCACGCGGCTTACAACCAGGGTAAAAGCCCAGCCGCCCCCCGCCGCTTACTGGTTCTCGTCCGTCGAGGCGGGTATATTCATCGACTCCCCCAACGCAAGTATCACGCAGCCCCCCCATGGACGAAATCAAGATCCGCGGCGCCCGGACCCATAATCTCAAGAACATCAGTCTGGATCTGCCGCGTAACCAGCTCACCGTGATTACCGGCCTGTCCGGTTCCGGTAAGTCCTCACTCGCCTTCGACACCCTTTACGCCGAGGGTCAGCGCCGTTACGTGGAAAGCCTCTCGGCCTACGCGCGGCAATTCCTGCAACTGATGGAAAAGCCCGACGTGGACCTGATCGAGGGTCTTTCGCCCGCCATTTCCATCGAGCAGAAGGCCACCAGCCACAATCCCCGTTCCACCGTCGGCACAGTGACCGAGATTCACGACTACCTGCGCCTGATGTTCGCCCGCGCCGGCACGCCCCACTGCCCGGACCACGGCCAGCCCCTGGAGGCCCAGAGCGTGGCGCAGATGGTGGATACCGTGCTGGCGCTTGCCGAAGACACCAAGCTGATGATCCTCGCCCCGGTGGTGGCCAACCGCAAGGGCGAGCAGCTTGATCTGTTCACCGAACTCAAGGCCCAGGGCTTCGTGCGCCTGCGGGTGGATGGCCAGGTGTACGACATCGACGCCCTACCGAAGCTGGCGAAGAACAACAAGCACAGCATCGACGTGGTGGTGGATCGCCTCAAGGTGCGCCAGGATCAGCGCCAGCGCCTGGCCGAGAGCTTCGAGACCGCCCTGATGCACGCCGAGGGCCGCGCCCTGGCGGTGGAAATGGATAGCGGCGTCGAGCACCTGTTCTCCGCCAAGTTCGCCTGCCCGGTGTGCTCCTACGCCTTGCAGGAACTGGAGCCGCGCCTGTTCTCCTTCAACAACCCCATGGGCGCCTGCCCCGAGTGCGACGGCCTCGGCGCGATCCAGTTTTTTGACCCGGCCCGTGTGCTGGCCTACCCGCACCTGTCGCTGGCTGCCGGCGCGGTGAAGGGCTGGGACAAGCGCAATCAGTTCTACTTCCAGATGCTGGAATCCCTCGCCGCCCATTACCAGTTCGATATCAATCAGGTGTTCGAGGAGTTGCCGCAAGAGATCCAGAACGTGGTGCTCTACGGCTCCGGCAAGACCCAGATCAGCTTCAAGTACCTCAACGAGAAGGGCACCCGCTTCGACCGCACCCACGTCTTCGAGGGCATCATTCCCAATCTGCAACGGCGCTACCGGGAAACCGACTCCCAGATGGTGCGCGAAGAGCTTTCCAAGTACCTCAACGCCAAGCCCTGCCCCGAATGCGGCGGCACCCGACTGCGCCGTGAAGCGCGCCACGTCTTCGTCGGCGACAAGACCTTGGCCGAACTAAGCGCCCTCTCCCTGATCGACTGCCGCGACTTCTTCAACCTGCTGCAACTCACGGGCCAAAAGGCTCAAGTGGCGGAGAAGATCGTCAAGGAAATCACCGCCCGTCTCTCCTTCCTCATCAACGTCGGCCTTGATTACCTGAGCCTCGACCGTTCCGCCGAGACCTTATCCGGCGGCGAAGCCCAGCGCATCCGCCTCGCCTCGCAAATCGGCTCCGGCCTCACCGGCGTCATGTACGTGCTCGACGAGCCGTCCATCGGCCTGCACCAGCGCGATAACACACGCCTGCTGGAAACCCTCTTCAATCTGCGCGACCAGGGCAACACGGTGATCGTCGTCGAGCACGACCAGGAAGCCATCGAGTCCGCCGACTACGTGGTGGATATGGGCCCCGGCGCTGGCGAACACGGCGGTCAGGTGGTGGCTGAAGGCACGCCGGCCCAGGTGGCGGCCAACCCGGCCTCGATGACCGGCGACTACCTCTCAGGCCGCCGCGCCATCGCCGTGCCCGCCACGCGCACGCCGCCCAATGGCGAGCGCGTGCTGCAAGTGCGCGACGCCAGCGGCAACAACCTCAAGCACGTTGATCTGCAACTGCCTGTCGGTCTGCTGACCTGCATCACTGGCGTTTCCGGCTCGGGCAAATCCACCCTGATCAACGACACCCTCTACGCCGCCGCCGCGCGCCATCTCTACGGCTCGACCCTGGAGCCGGCAGCCCACCAGGCCATCGAGGGCCTGGAATTCTTCGACAAGGTCATCAACGTCGACCAATCCCCCATCGGCCGCACCCCGCGCTCCAACCCGGCCACCTATACCGGCCTGCTGACGCCGATCCGCGAACTCTTCGCCGGCGTGCCCGCCGCCAGGGAGCGCGGCTACGGCCCCGGCCGCTTCAGCTTCAACGTCAAGGGCGGCCGCTGCGAAGCCTGCCAGGGCGACGGCATGATCAAGGTCGAGATGCACTTCTTGCCCGACATCTTCGTGCCCTGCGACGTCTGCCACGGCAAGCGCTACAACCGCGAGACCCTGGAGGTGCGCTACAAGGGCGCCAACATCCACGACATCCTGCAAATGACCGTGGAGCAGGCGCGGGTCTTCTTCGACGCCGTGCCGATCGTTGCCCGCAAGTTGCAAACCCTGATGGACGTGGGCCTCACCTACATCCAGCTCGGCCAAAGCGCCACCACGCTTTCGGGCGGCGAGGCCCAACGCGTCAAGCTGGCGCTCGAACTCTCCAAGCGCGACACCGGCCGCACTCTCTACTTCCTCGACGAACCCACCACCGGCCTGCACTTCCAGGACATTGAAATGCTGCTCTCGGTACTCCACCGCCTGCGCGACCACGGCAACACCATCGTCGTCATCGAGCACAACCTGGACGTCATCAAGACGGCAGACTGGATCGTGGACCTGGGCCCCGAAGGTGGCAACGGCGGCGGTCGCATCATCGCCTGCGGTACGCCGGAGCAAGTCGCCGCTGCGGCGGCCAGCCATACCGGCCGCTATCTGGCCAAGACGCTCGGAACAAAGTCCCCGGCCCCCAAAGCCACGCGCAAGAGGAAATGACATGTCCGCCTACGAAAACTACGCCCGCGAAGCCGAACAAATCGAAATCGAAATCCTCCGCCACGGCGTTGCCCTCGGCATCGACTGGGACAACAAGGAGCAGGTACGCACCCTGGCGCGCGAAGCCCTCGCCTGTAGGGCAGTGCAAGGCCAGCCAGGCTGCGACGCCGACGACCCGGAAACTTTGGCCAAGGTAGAACTCTTCGGCCTCGCCCAACTCATGCTCACGGTCATGCGCGAAAGCGCCAACGAAAACATCCACACCCACGGCGGACCGGTCTGGAAGGCGTTCGGGCGGGCGCTATGGGAAGAGAGCGGCAGGCAAGACTAAATCAGCCATCAGCCTGGAGGCCCCGTAGATAGGCGCTTTCAGACGCGCCATGCCTGAGAGCGCCATTCCATGCGCATCCCAGGCCAGTCTCCGGACAAAGCAGTGCTGCCCCCTACCGCGACTATCGCGGCGAAAGCTCTTCAGCCCCGGAGCGCCCCCACCCACCGCTTCGCTCCAGGAGCGGCTCAATCTCCGCCACCGGCAGAGGCCGGCTGAAGTAATAACCCTGCATTTGTACACAGCCTTGTTGAAGCAGATAGTCCCGTTGGCCGGCTGTTTCCACGCCTTCGGCGATGACTTCTTTTTGCAGGCTGTCGGCAATACCGATAATGGCGCGGGTGATGGCGGCATCATCGTCGCTGCCGGGCAGGTCGCGGACGAAGGACTGGTCGATCTTGATCTTGTCGAAGGGCAAGCGTTTCAAGTAGCCAAGGCTGGAATATCCGGTACCGAAATCATCCACCGAGAGTTTGACTCCCAAGCCGCTCAGTTCTGCCAACAAGTCGACGATGCGATCGGTGTCGTGAATGAAGGCGCTTTCGGTAATTTCCAGTTCAAGCCAGCGGGGTTCCAGGCCGGCGGCTTCCAGAGCGGTGGAGACCTGCCCGACGAGGTCGCGTTGGCGAAACTGGACGGCGGAAAGGTTGACCGCCACCACCACCGGCGGCAGGCCTCGGTCCATCCATGCCCGGCTTTGGCGACAGGCTTCGCGCAATACCCATTCGCCGATGGTGTTTATGAGACTGCTTTCCTCGGCGATGGGAATGAAACGGGCGGGGGGAATGGGCCCATGTTCTGGATGATGCCAGCGGATCAGGGCTTCCAGACCGATCAGTTCGCCGCTGCCGCCATCGACCTGGGGTTGGTAGTGGAGTTGGAATTCCTGGTTACGGATCGCCTGGCGCAAGCTGTTCTCCATGGCGACCCGTTCCAGAATATGGGCGTTCATCTCCGACGTAAAGAATTGGTAAGCGCCACCACCACTGGCCTTGGCCTGGTACATGGCAGTATCGGCATTTTTCAGCAGGGTACCGATGTCAGCGCCGTCGAGAGGGTAGGTGCTGATACCGATGCTGACGGTGACCAGTAATTCGTGACCGTCGACGTGGAATGGCGGCGCGATGACGTCGATCAGCCGCTGGGCGATGCTCGCCACCCGCGCCGGGCTAGCCGACTGCCTCAGCAATACCGTGAATTCATCCCCGCCCTGGCGGCTGACGGTATCGCGCTCATCAAGGCTGGCGCGCAGACGCTGGGCGACCTGTTGCAGCAACTGGTCGCCGATGTCGTGACCGAGGGTGTCATTGATGTTCTTGAAGTGATCCAGATCGAGAAACATCAGGGCGATGCCGGCCTGATCGCCGACCGCCTCGGCGAGGGCCTGGGACATACTTTCATTAAGGTGGGTACGGTTGGGCAGATCCGTGAGGGCATCGTGGGCGGCCAAGTGGCGAATACGTTCCTCGTCCTCGCGAATCTGCGTGATGTCACGGGCGACGCCAGCGACGCCAACGAGTTGACCGTGATCGTCGAGTACCGGAGTGGAAATATATTCATAGCAGCGCTGCCCGCCGCCGGCCACCTCCTGCACGGCTTCGCGTCGGCGCTGCTGCAAACTCGTGAGGGTGTCGGCATCCTGTCGGCCTAACGCCTCCGCCACGGGAGCCGGCCAGATATCCTCCACGCCCCGACCGACAATCTGCTCCGGCGGCCGTCCGCTGGCGCGGCAATAGGCTTCATTCACCGCAATCATGCGACTCTGCCGATCCGACAGCCAGGCGGGGTCCGGCAGGCTGTCGAGCAAGGCGCGGGTGCGGTGCATATTGGTCGCGTAGGCTTCCGTCATGCCCAGGGCAATACGACTGGCCTCGTCGTAGGTGCGCAGCCAGACAACGATCCAACCGATCAGGACCAGGGCCAGGACCAGAGCGCTGCCTACGCCCCAGAGTACCTGCCGATGCCAGTTGGCCAGGTAATCATCGGTGCTCCATCCCACCAACACATACAGTGGGTAGTCGCCGATCTTGCGCAATGCAAACATGCGCTCAACGCCATCAATGGCCGACACGGCGGAATACACGGCCTCGCTGCGTCCCTCGCCAAACAATTGACGCAGAGTCGGGCTCTCGATGGGCTTGCCCAGGCGCGCAGGCGCTTCCGGGTAACGGGCCACCAGACGCAACTTGTCGTCCAGCAGGGCCACGCTGCGCGCCGTACCGAGATTGAGACTGGTATAGAAATCCTGGAAATGGTCGGCTCGCACGGCGGCTTGCACCAGGCCGGCGAAACGCTCCTGCCGGTCATCAAGACGCCGGCTCAGGGTAATCACCCAGTTGTGGGTGATGCGGGCAAAGATAGGTTCGGAGATCACCAGACGGCCGCTGGCGTCGGATCGATTGCGCAAAAAATAGTCGCGGTCGGTAATCGTGGCCGAAGAGAGCGTACCTGCGGCATCGTAGATGAACTTCCCATCCGCATCGGCAACACGCAGGCTTTGGGATTCGCCAATGAGACCAAGATAATGGCCGAGGGACGCATTGATCGCCGACGTGTCGGTGCGCTCGCCCGCCAGCACATCCTTCAGCCGTAACTGAGTTGCCAGCAGGACGGTATCAATCTTGTCCACCGTCGCCAAAGCATGGCTCTCAAGCACCTTGGCCAGGTTTTCCTGACTGCGGCGGGCAAACTCCACCTCACGGTCATGGGACTGCTTGAGGCCCCAAGAAACCAGGCCGACATAGGTCAGCATCGCCGCCACGCCCAAGCCAATCATTACACCCCGGCGCCAGCGTTCCTGGCTAACCATTGGCTGCTCGGATTTTCGGGAGGTGTGGACGTTTAATGAAGACACAATTGAATATTAGCCGACTCAAGCTCAGTTCTGGTTAGCCAGACATCGCCCACGAACCGTAGCCCCCATCCCCTCTCGTGCAATCACCCATAACCAAGCAATACAGTCGGCATTTCGTTTTCTTATCCTGGGTCAATTACTTGACCCCCGTCCGGTTACTACCATGACTCCAACTCTAGGAGGCTTGCCATGGATAGTTCCCGACGCCGACTTCTCACCGGACGCTTAAGCAGTACAGACGTCAACACCCACCCCTTCGGCAGCCTGGTCAGTCTGGTAGTTCGGGCCAAGCCGGAGCGCATGGCGGCCCTGCGAGCCTCCATTGAGGCCATTCCCGCCGCCGAAGTCCATGCCATGACTGACGACGGCCGCATGGTGGTCACCCTTGAAGATTGCCCCGACATCAGCACGGCCGATGCCCTCGTCCGTGTGCAGCAACTCGACCACGTGATCTGCGTCACGCTGGCTTACGAACACTGCGAACCCGCACAAATCCAATAGGAGGCGCCCCATGACCACCCGTCGCGATTTCATCAAAGCCAACGCTGTCGCAGTTGCCGCCGCCAGTGCTGGCATCAGCCTGCCCGTCCTGGCGGCCAAGAAGCCGGAAGGCCCAGCCGAGAGTAACGACCTGCGCTGGGACAAGGCGGCCTGCCGTTTCTGCGGCACCGGCTGCTCGGTGTTGGTGGGCACCCAGGGCGGGCGCATCGTCGCCACCCAGGGCGACCCGGACGCGCCAGTGAATCGGGGCCTCAACTGCATCAAGGGCTATTTCCTGTCGAAGATCATGTACGGCGAGGACCGTCTGAAGACGCCGCTGCTGCGCATGAAGGACGGCAAGTACGACAAGAACGGTGAATTCCAGCCGGTGTCCTGGGACAAGGCTTTTGACGTCATGGCCGAGAAGTGGAAGGCCGCGCTGAAGAGCGACGGCCCCGGCGCCGTCGGCATGTTCGGCTCCGGCCAATGGACGATCTGGGAAGGCTATGCCGCCGCCAAACTGTGGAAGGCCGGCTTCCGCTCCAACAACCTGGACCCGAATGCGCGCCACTGCATGGCTTCCGCCGTGGCCGGCTTCATGCGCACCTTCGGCATCGACGAACCCATGGGCTGCTACGACGACATCGAGCAGGCCGACGCCTTCGTGCTCTGGGGTTCCAACATGGCGGAGATGCACCCGATCCTGTGGACCCGCATCACCGACCGGCGCCTCACCCATCCCGACACCCAGGTCATGGTGCTATCCACCTTCGAGCACCGTTCCTTTGAACTCGCCGACCTCGGCATGATCTTTGTGCCCCAGACCGATCTGGCGATTCTCAACTTCATCTGCCACCACATCATTTCCACTGGCAAGGTGAACAAGGAGTTCGTCAAGAAACACGTGAATTTCAAACTCGGCGAAACCGACATCGGCTTCGGCCTGCGCCCCGGCCACGCTCTGGAAAAGGATGCCAAGTCCAATGGCTATCCCGGCGCCGATGGCAAGCCCAAGGGCAACACCAACGACTCCAAGCCGATCAGCTTTGAGGAGTTCGCCAAGTTCGTTTCCGAATACACGGCGGAGAAGGTTTCCAAGCTCTCCGGTGTGCCGGTGGACAAGCTGAAGAAAATGGCCGACCTCTATGCCGACCCGAAGAAGAAAGTGGTGTCCTACTGGACCATGGGCTTCAACCAGCACACCCGCGGCACCTGGGTGAACAACATGATTTACAACGTCCACCTGCTGGTGGGCAAAATTTCCGAGCCCGGCAACGGCCCCTTCTCACTGACTGGCCAGCCCTCGGCCTGCGGCACAGCACGGGAAGTAGGCACCTTCTCCCACCGCCTGCCCGCCGACATGGTGGTGACCAACCCGGAACACCGCAAGATCACCGAACAAATCTGGCAACTGCCGGAAGGCACCCTGCCGGACAAGATCGGCCTCCACGCCGTGGCCCAGAGCCGGGCACTGAAGGACGGCAAGCTCAAGTGCTACTGGACCTCCACCACCAATAACATGCAGGCGGGGCCCAACATCAATGGCGAGATCTATCCCGGCTGGCGCAACCCGGCCACCTTCATCGTCGTCGCCGATGCCTACCCGACCGTGTCAGCCATGGCTGCCGACCTGATCCTGCCCTCCGCCATGTGGGTGGAGAAGGAAGGCGCCTACGGCAACGCCGAGCGCCGCACCCAGTTCTGGCGTCAGCAGGTGAAGGCGCCGGGCGAGTCGCGCTCCGACCTCTGGCAGTACATGGAATTCTCCAAGCGCTTCAAGGTGGAGGAAGTCTGGCCCGCCGAACTGATCGCCAAGAAGCCGGAACTCAAGGGCAAAACCCTCTACGACGTGCTCTACGCCAACAAGGTGATTAACAAGTTCCCGAAATCCGAACTTGCCAAGGTCAACGAACACGCAATCAAGAACTACACCAACGACGAATCCGAAGCCTTCGGCTACTACGTGCAGAAAGGCCTGTTTGAGGAATATGCCCTCTTCGGCCGTGGCCACGGCCACGATCTGGCCCTGTTCGACACCTACCACAAGGCCCGCGGCCTGCGCTGGCCGGTGGTGGACGGCAAGGAAACCCTGTGGCGCTTCCGCGAGGGTTACGACCCCTATGTGAAGGCCGGCGAGGGCGTCAAGTTCTACGGCCACAAGGACGGCAAGGCAGTGATCTTCGCCCTGCCCTACCAGGACCCACCGGAGAAACCCGACGCCGAATACGACATGTGGCTATGCACCGGCCGCGTGCTGGAACACTGGCACACCGGCACCATGACCCGGCGCGTACCGGAGTTGCACAAGGCGGTGCCGGAAGCGGTGGTGTTCATGCACCCGGACGACGCCAAGAAGCGCGGCCTGCAGCGCGGCATGATGGTGAAGGTAATTTCACGCCGTGGCGACATGCAGGCGCGCATCGAGACCCGGGGCCGCAACAAGCCGCCACTGGGCCTGATCTTCGTGCCCTTCTTCGATGAATCAAAGTTGGTCAACAAACTCACCCTCGACGCCACCTGCCCGATCTCGAAGGAGACCGACTTCAAGAAGTGCGCGGTGAAGGTGGTGCGGGTATGAAAATCATGAACCACAGAGGCACAGAGACACAGAGAAATTCAGGGTCTCTTGTCTTTCCTCTGTGTCTCTGTGCCTCTGTGGTGAAAAGGTCTTAACCATGCCCCTCGCCCCGGCCAGTTCAGCCCGTCGCCGCTTCCTCGCCACCATGGCGGGGGCGGCCGGTGGCGGTTGCCTGCTGGCGCTCGGCGCGGGCCTCTACGCGCGTCAGACCTCGGCCCTACCGGCCCAGGCCCTGCGGCCGCCGGGGGTGAAGGATGGGGCAGCCTTCCTTGGCGCCTGCATCCGCTGCGGTCTGTGTGTGCGTGGCTGCCCCTACAACACGCTGAAGCTCTCGGCCCTGGGCGATGCCGTGGCGACTGGCACCCCCTACTTCACCGCCCGTGACGTGCCCTGCGAGATGTGCGAGGACATTCCCTGCGTCAAGGCCTGCCCCACCGGCGCCCTCGACAAATCCCTGACCGACATCAATCAGGCGCGCATGGGCCTCGCCGCCCTGGTGGATCACGAGACCTGTCTCAACTTTCTTGGCCTGCGTTGCGACGTGTGCTACCGGGTCTGCCCGGTGATCGACAAGGCCATCACCCTGGACCGGGTTCACAACCCACGTTCCGACCGCCACGCCATGCTGCTGCCGACGGTGCATTCAGAACACTGTACCGGCTGCGGCAAGTGCGAGAAATCCTGCGTGCTGCCAATCGCAGCAATCAAGGTGCTGCCGAAGCAACTCGCTCAGGGCGAGCTGCCAAGCCACTACCGCAAGGGCTGGGAGGAGAAGGCGAAGGCCGGTGGTTCGATCATCGGAGAACAAATCCGCCTGCCGGTACGCGGCCTGGAAGAGACGGCCAAATGAGCACGCTCGCCGATACCTCCTGCGCAAGCACCGCGCTCTCCCGTGGCTGGCTGGCACGTCACCGCTGGCTGCTGCTGCGGCGCCTGAGCCAGTTCAGCATCCTCGGCCTGTTCCTCGCCGGCCCCGGGTTCGGCCTCTGGATCGTCAAGGGCAACCTGACCTCCAGCCTGACGCTCGGTGTGCTGCCCCTGACCGACCCTTACGTGCTGCTGCAATCGCTGCTGGCCGGCCAGGCTCCCTACAGCACGGCCCTGATCGGCGCCGCCATCGTCCTTGCCTTCTACCTGCTGGTGGGCGGCCGGGTGTTCTGCGCCTGGGTCTGTCCGGTGAATGTCGTCACCGATGCCGCCGCCTGGGGCCGGCGCCGACTCGGCATCAGGAGCGGCCGCGCACCCGATGCCCGCACCCGCCACTGGCTGCTCGGCGGCACTCTCGTCGTCGCGCTTGCCACCGGCAGTCTGGCCTGGGAATGGGTGAACCCGGTCTCGATGCTACAGCGGGGTCTGATCTTCGGCATCGGCGGCGGCTGGCTGCTGATCCTCGGCATCTTCCTCTATGACCTGCTGGTGGCCAGCCGCGGCTGGTGCGGCCACCTGTGCCCCATGGGCGCCTTCTACGGCCTGCTGGGGCGGGTCGCCATCCCGCGCATCAGCGCCAGCAAACGCAGCCAGTGCGACGACTGCATGGACTGCTTTGCCATCTGCCCCGAACCCCAGGTGATCCGCCCCGCCCTCAAGGGCCACGGCGAGGTCACACCGATTATCCGTTCATCCGACTGCACCCTCTGCGGCCGCTGCATCGACGTCTGTGACAAGGACGTGTTCCGGCTCGCCGTCCGATTCGACCCAAGGAGCGACTCATGAAAACCACCCGCCTGATCTCCGCCTTGCTGATCGCTTCCTTGAGCCTCGGTCCCCTGACCGGCCACGCCATGAGTGACAAGACACCGGCAGTGCAATCCCTGCGCGGCACCGACGTCAGTTCCAGCGACGCCGAGTCCGATGCCTTTCGCAATCAGAAGGACCGGGCGCCGATCCCGCGTGACTTCGTGCAGCAACCGCCGCTGATACCCCACGCGGTGCGGGATTACCAGATAACGGTGAAGTTCAACAAGTGCCTCGACTGCCATTCCTGGTCGCGCTACAAAGAGACCGGCGCCACTAAGGTCAGCCTGACCCACTTCAGGGACCGGGAAGGCACCGAGCACGCCAACATCTCGCCACGACGCTATTTCTGCATGCAGTGCCACGTGCCGCAGACCGACGCCAAGCCTCTGGTGGCCAACACCTTCAAGCCCGCCCAGGGCGTCAGGTAAGGAAGCGCCATGAAACTCATTGCCAAACTCAAGGGCCTCATTTTCAGCGCCTTCGGCCTCGCCTTCGTCCTCGGCATCATCTTCTGGGGCGGCTTTAACACGGCTATGGAATGGACCAACCGGGAGGCCTTCTGCATCTCCTGCCACGAGATGGAAAACAACGTCTATCAGGAGTACCGCAATACCATCCACTACGCCAACCGCTCCGGTGTGCGCGCCACCTGCCCCGACTGCCATGTGCCGAAGGAATGGGGGCCGAAGATGTGGCGCAAGATCCAGGCCTCCAACGAGGTGTTGCATAAAGTGCTCGGCAGCATCGACACGCCGGAGAAGTTCAACGCCAAGCGCCTCGAACTGGCCAAGCACGAGTGGGAACGGATGAAGAAGACCGACTCCCGCGAGTGCCGCAACTGCCACAACTACGAATACTTCGACTACGCCGAACAGGGCCGCCGCTCGGGCAAGCAGCACCAGGCCGGCCTCGGCGAGGGTAAGACCTGCATCGACTGCCACAAGGGCATCGCCCATACCCTGCCCGAGGTTGAGCAAGGCATCGGCGCCGACAAGGGCGGCGCGGCGCCGGAGGAGTTTCATCCACCAGTAGCGAAGGCAGAACCCAAGGCGGAATCTCAGCCGGCCGCTCCTGCCGCCGAGAAGCCGGCGACGAAGCAGAACTGAAGGTTCTCTCCACGCCTGGTCGGGGTGCCAGCCGGAAAGGGGCGGTTGGCGCCCCGATGGCGCATTTTGGCGCGGAATCTTTGTTACTCTATGGCATCCCTGCTCCGACCCCGCCATGGAACCACAAACCTTTGAACTCAGCGTCGCCCCCGGCGGCGAAGCCCTGCCCGGCGCCGGCATCCTCGCGGCCTTCGTGCCATCCAGCGACGACGGCCCCGCCGTGGTGGCGATTGCCTGCGACCCGGCCTGTGATCCGGGCCACCCGGTGGGAGAACTGGCGCCGGCGGTGATTCGCTATATCCAGACCCAGATCAACGTCGCCGACGAAGCGCCGCGCTGGGCGGTGATCGACGCCTGGGGACGCTTCAACGAAGTCGTGCCGAGTACGTCCGGACTGACCCTGGAGGGGCAGGCTCCCGGCATTGAACTGCGCCGCTTTCCCGACGGCATCAGCATCGAGGCTTTCTACAAGGCCACTGGCGTTTCCGGTGAGGCGGCCATCGAGTTGCTCTCCTCCCTGCTGGAAAAACCGCGCCTGACGGACGAGACGCCGACCGAACGCGAGTTCCTCGAAGCCGTGGAAACCCATGGCAACCTGCCGGCGCCCGGCGCCATATTCCAGAAAGTCGAGGCTGCCGCCGCCGAAGGCGACGTGCGCCAGATCGCCGTCGCCATCCAGCCCGACCCGGTGATCTCCGCCTCCCTCATCAACTCGGCCAACGCCGCCCGCTTTGCCAATGCCGGCAAGACCGGCTCGGTGCCCCAGGCGGTGAGCCGCCTCGGCACCAGCTTCGTGCGCCGCGTCGTATTCGTCGCTGAAATGATGGCCCGTTACCAGAAGGGGGTTTGTCCGGCCTTCGATTATCGCGGCTACTGGATGAACGCCATCGCCACCGGCGCCGCCATGCGCGCCCTGCTGCCGAACCACGGCATCAGTCCCGGCATGGCCGACGAAGCCTTCACCACCGGCCTGGTATCGGGCATCGGTTGGCTGGCCGTAGCCGAGACCTTTCCCGCCCTGATGGCGAAATATCTGGAGCGCTGCCACGGCGCCGATCCCGTTACCAAAGCCCGCGCCCAGAACGAAATCTTTCCCTGCCCGATCCGCCGCGTCGCCGAGCGCTACCTGGAACGCTTCGAGTTTCCCGAGATCATTTCCACCACCGTCGCCGGCAAGCCCGAAGGCCACCGCAACTGGTACGACTGCCTGGCCCAGGCCACCCGTGTCGCCCAGGTGCTTTCATCCTTCGAGTGCATCGCCGTGCCGAGCACCCTTCCCGTTCCCGATGCCTGCGTCGAGGAATGGGGGCGCTGGAAGGTCGCCCTGACTGGTGGCTAAGGACATATCCCACCTGAACACCGCAGTCGGTGTCACAGGGATGAAACACAACTGTCCGTAAACTGAATCACCCAGCAGATGGGGAAGGTCGGCGAGTCCGGCCTTTTTTGTTTCTCCACCGGCTCGCCGCTATCCAGCGGCAAGCGCCACGCCAAGCATTTCAGCGGTCGGCGGCATCCTGAAGCTTGATCGGATTGCCCATACGGGCCGTGCCGTAGTGGTCGATGACCATCATCCCGACGATAGATGCCACCACGAAGACGGCAAGGATGACGAGCAGGCGAAATTCACCTTTGGCGCGGGCGTCTTTTGTCGCCTTGTCTTCTCGTTGCGGTTGTGGCCTTTGCGTCATTGCTTGAACCTCCCAGGGGACAATGAAGACGGCCTCTGATCCATCCGCCACGAAAAATGGTAAACCCGAGCACTCGCCAGATGGGAAAAAGGCCGGCAGCCTAATTGCGGCTAACCGGCCTGTTTTGCCTGTTCGATGGTGGAGACGGGGAGGATCGAACTCCCGACCTTCTGATTGCGAACCAGACGCTCTCCCAGCTGAGCTACGCCCCCAACGAGGGGCGGATTATAACAACATCGGAACAGGCTTTCCACGCGCCCGGCGGCGGGTCAAATCGGCGCCACTTCGTCGAGGCCGCACTTGACCAAACCGAGTTCGGTTTTCACCAACAGGGGATAGGTGGCGCCGACAAACTGCCCGAAGCAGGCGATGTTGTAGCCGATCACTTCGCCGACGACGATGCCGAGGCGAACCTGGCGACCGACGGTGAGACCACGGCGGACGGCGCTATGCAGGGAATCGTGGGTCATGTCTTCAATACCGGGCCGGCGCGGGCGGCGGGGCTGGGCATTGCTGGTAACCATGTGCAGGGTGTTCATGACGTGCTCCCGGTTGGTTGGGGACTCGTCTTCTTTAACGGCGCTGGCGACCGGGAGTTTAGGCCTGCTCGGCTCCGGCGCCGGCGGCAGCACGGCGCAGGCGGTCGTTAACCGCCGCCCAGGCCTCGCCGGCTGGCGGCTGCTGAATGACAATACGGGCCACGCCGAGGCCGTCGAGGCTGCGCAGCGTGGCGTAGAGTTCCTGGGCGAAGGGGGCTGGCAGAGCCGGCGCCTGACGCCAGGTCAGGAGTTCGTGGCTGAGGGGTTGCGCCTGGCTGGAGAGCACGGCGATGGGCATCTGCCGCGCCAGGGCCGCGCGCACGGCGAAGATGAGGCCATCGGAAGACACCAGATCCACCGGTGTGCGTGGCGCGTAGTGGGCCTCCAGGGAGCCGGAAACGCGCGGTGCCGAGGCGCGGGTGGCGACGGCCACCGGGCGACCGAGAACCTTGCTGATGGCTTCCGGCGTAATGCTGCCGGGGCGCAGGATCGCCAGTTCGTCGCCGGAGAGATCGAGAATGGTGGATTCGATGCCTACCGGACAGGGGCCGCCATCGAGGACAAAGACAGACTCGCCGAGTTCCTCGCGCACATGCTCCGCCGTGGTGGGACTGATGCGGCCAAACTTGTTGGCCGAGGGCGCGGCGATGCCGCCGCCGAAGTTGGCGAGCAGGGCCAGGGCGAGTTGATGCCCGGGCACCCGCAGGCCTACCGTGTCCTGGCCACCGGTGACGGCATCGGGCACCGAGGGCTGGCGCTTGAGGATCAGGGTCAGGGGGCCGGGCCAGAAGGCGGCGGCAAGTTGCCGGGCCGTGTCCGGAATCTCCCGCGCCCAGGCATCGAGGTGGCCGGGATCAGGCAGATGGACGATCAGCGGATGGTCGGCGGGACGCCCCTTGGCGGCGAAAATCTTTGCCACGGCGGCCGGGTTGGAGGCATCGGCGCCGAGGCCGTAGACGGTCTCGGTGGGAAAGGCGACCAGTTCTCCCGCCCGCAGCAGTTCGGCAGCCCGCAACAAGGGGAAAGCGGGCATATCCGGCATGAAGACTTACGGCAGATCGGTGAGGGTCTTGGCCAGCACCTTTTCGGTCTGGGCCTGACGGAAGGCGGTGAGTTTCTTCGCCATAGCCGCGTCGCTGAGGGCCAGCATGGCGACGGCGAACAGGGCGGCATTGGTGGCGCCGGCTTCGCCGATGGCAAAGGTGGCGACGGGAATGCCGCCGGGCATCTGCACCATGGCCAGCAGGGAATCAAGACCCTGCAAATGCTTGGAGGGCATCGGCACGGCCAGCACCGGCAGCTCGGTCTTGGCGGCCAGTACGCCCGCCAGGTGGGCAGCGCCGCCGGCAGCGCCAATCAGCACCTTGAGGCCGCGCTCGGCGGCGCCGGCGGCGTAGTCGAGGGCGGCATCAGGGGTGCGGTGGGCAGAGAGCACCTTGGCTTCGTAGGGAATGTCGAACTGCTTGAGGGTGACGGCGGCGGCGCGCAGCACCGGCCAGTCGGAGTCGGAACCCATGACGATGCCGACGAGGGGATGTTGAATTTTGTTCATGAGGCGTCCTGTTGCAACAAACGATCAGGGATTGAGAGTCCGCTCGGCGGACTCCAGGGTATTGGTCAGCAGCATGGTGATGGTCATCGGGCCGACACCGCCAGGAACCGGGGTAATGAGGCCGGCCACTTCCTTGGCCGATTCGAAGTCCACGTCACCACACAGCTTGCCATCGGGCAACCGGTTGATGCCGACGTCAATCACCGTGGCGCCGGGTTTGACCATGTCGCCGGTAATCATCTTCGGCCGCCCCACGGCGGCGACGAGGATGTCGGCACGGCGGGTGTGGAAAGCCAGATCCTTGGACTGGGAATGGCAGACGGTGACGGTGCAACTTTGGGCCAGCAGCAGCATGGCCATGGGCTTGCCGACGATGTTGCTGCGACCGACGATCACCGCCTCGGCGCCCTTCAGCGGCACCTTGTTGGCTTCCAGCATCTTCATGACGCCGTAGGGGGTGCAGGGGATGAAGCGCGGATTGCCCTGCATCAGAGCGCCGACGTTTTCGGCGTGGAAACCATCCACGTCCTTCTCGGGGGCAATGGCTTCGAGGATGGCGTCGCTATCGAAGTGCTTGGGCAACGGCAGTTGCACCAGGATGCCATGCACCGAGGGGTCGGCATTGAGTTCGGCGATGCGGGCAAAGACCACGGCCGGATCGGCATCCGGGGCGTAGACGTCCTTGATGGAACGGATGCCAGCCTTCTCGCAACCGGCCACCTTGTTGCGCACATAGACGGCGGAGGCCGGGTCTTCACCGACCAGGATCACCGCCAGGCAGGGCGTGACGCCCTTGGCCTTGAGAGCGGCAGCCCGCTCGGCCAGTTCGCCGCGCAGGGTGGCGGAAAGAGCATTACCGTCGATCAGTTGTGCACTCATTTCAAGCGGCCTCGGGCAGGTGGGCGGCCTGGGCGTCGGCCTGACGGCCGCGCTCGAAGGCCTGGCGGTTGAGTTCGACCAGCTTCGGCTTGCGCGCCGAGAAACGTTTGACGATGGCCTCCAGCACACCATCCGCCGGGAAGGGCAGATGGTCGCCGATGGCGCCCAGCATCACCGTATTGCCGAGACGCACTTCACCGAGTTCGGCGGCGATGGCCATGGCGTCAAAGGCATGGACCTCGAAGCCACGGGCACGAATCTCGGCCACCGGATCGACGGGATAATCGTAGAGGCCGATATTCACCACCGGCGGCACCAGCTTGGCGGTGTTCATCAGCACCAGGGCGCCGGGCTTGAGGTAGTGGCACCAGCGCAGGGCCTCGGCGGACTCGAAGGCCAGCAGCAGGTCGGCAGTACCCTGAGTGATCTGGGGCGACAGTACCTTGGGGCCGAAGCGCAGATGGGAAGACACCACGCCGCCGCGCTGGGCCATGCCGGCGACTTCGGTTTTCTTGGCATCGTGGCCGAGGGCGATGGCGGCTTCGGCAAGAATTTCGGTGGCGGTCATGACACCCTGACCACCGATGCCGACGACGAGAATGTTGTAAACGTTGCTATCCATAAATTAAAGTGAATTACCAGAATTAGGCGAACACACTCATCGAGCGCAGCGAGCCAATCAGTAGCCTCCCCCGCGAGGGGGAGGACGGGAGGGGGCGGGCCTTTATGCCGCCTTTCGCGTATTTCATCTTCCGAAGTTTGCAGCTAGCAGCCATGAGCGTTAGTGACGAATGAGTTTGATCGGCTGGGTCAGGTCGGCATGCACGATGGCATCCGGCGCGCAGGGCTGGACACAGAGATTGCAGCCGGTACAGGCGGAGGTTTCGATCTGCACGAACTGAAGTTCGACTTCCTTGCCCGAGGGCTTGATGACCTTCTCGCGGCGCATGACGTGGATTGCCGGGCAGCCGACATCGACACAGTTGCCGCAGCCGGTGCATTTGTCGTCGATGACGGTATAGGGGGTCTGCTTCTTGTAGTCGTCCACCAACACACAGGGCTGGTTGGTGATGATGACGGAAACTTCCGGCACCTTCACTTCCTCGCGGATGGTCTTGAACAGCACCGGCAACTGGTAAGGATCGACCACGTGGATGCGCTCCGGCTTGACGCCAAGAGACTCCACCAACTTGGCGAAGTCCACGCTCGGCGCCGGATCGCCATAGATGTCGCGCCCATTGCCCGGATTGTTCTGGCCGCCGGTCATGCCCACGGCGCGGTTATCGAGCAGCAGAATGGTGACGTTGCCCTTGTTGTAGACGATGTCGAGCAGGCCCTGCATGCCCATGTGCAGGAAGGTGGAGTCGCCGATCACGGCGAGAATCTTCTTGTCCTTGTCGGCTTCGCTGCGGCCCTTGTCGAGGCCCATGGCAATGCCCATCGAGGCGCCCATGGAGATGGTGGTGTCGAGGGCGTTCCAGGGATGGCCAGCGCCGAGGGTGTAGCAGCCGATGTCGCCGGAAATGGTGATGTTCTTCAGTTGCGACAGGGTGTAATAGACGCCGAGGTGCGGGCAGGCCACGCACATCGTCGGCGGGCGCGGGAACACCTTGGACGCCGGCACCAGATCGGCGGGCACCGGCTCGCCGAGCAGCTTGGCGATGGCGGGTTTGAGAATCTGCGGCGCCAGTTCGCCCTGACGCGGCAGAATTTCCTTGCCCAGACAGGCGACACCCGCGGCCTTGAGTTCGGTTTCCAGCAGGGGTTCGGTTTCTTCCACCACCACCAACTGATCCACCGTGGCAGCGAAGGCGCGAATTTTCTCCAGGGGCGCCGGGCAGGACAGGCCGAGCTTCAGCACCGGCATGTCGGGGAAGGTCTCGCGCACGTGCATGTAGGCGGGGCCGGAGGCGACGAAACCAACGCGACGATCCTTGCCAGACTCGACGCTGTTGAGAGGACTGACTTCGGCTTCGGCGCGCAACTTGCTATCGCGTTCGAGCATGATGGGAATGCGCTTGCCGGCGGCGGCCGGCGTCATCACCCAGCGCGTAGGCTCCTTCTTGAAGCCGCTGGCGGCATGGGCCACGCGCTCGCCAACAGTCACCAGGGCCTTGACGTGGCAGATGCGCGTAGTCAGGCGCAGGATCACCGGCACTTCGTATTTTTCCGAGAGGTCGAAAGCCGCCTTGGTCATCTCGTAGGCTTCCTGAGAGTCGGCCGGCTCAAGAATCGGCAGGTGACCGAAGCGGCCCCAGTAGCGGGAATCCTGCTCGTTCTGGGACGAGGAAAGGCCAACGTCGTCGGCAATGGCGATCACCAGACCACCAATCACACCGCACAGGGTCAAGGTCATGAGGGCATCGGAGGCCACGTTCATGCCCACATGCTTCATGGCGCAGAAGGAGCGGGAGCCGGCGAAGGCGGCGCCAATCGCCACCTCCAGGGAAACCTTCTCGTTAACCGACCACTCGGCATAGATGTCCGGGTAGCCGCAAACCTCTTCGAGAATCTCGGTGGACGGGGTGCCGGGATATGCAGCCGCCACGCGGCAACCCGCCTCCCAGACAGCGCGGGCAACGGCTTCGTTGCCGGATAGAAGCAGACGGGAATTGCTCGGGGCGGGCATCACTGCGGCCATGGCGGAGACTCGATGGGGGAAAAGAGTGGAATTATCCGTTCTTTCGCCCCGAGGAGTCCAGCCCCGAATCAAACCTCCACCGACTGTAAGTGCCATGACAGCTTACCCCAGTAGAGTATGCGGGAATTCCGCAGAGCATTGGCGCCACGACCATTGCCTGCAAGGAGTTGGAGGAGACCATGTCAGACACCCTGATCTACGTGAAAAGCCCCAAAGGCATTGAGGAAATGAACAGCCGCTGCCACGGCCTGCCCCAGCGGGCGCGGCGACTGCTCATCATGGTGGATGGCAAGCGCACCATGACCGCCATCGCTGCCCTGTTCCCGGACGAAGATGTCAGACCGCTTCTGGATGGCCTGCTGACCGACGGCTTTGTCGCGCCGCTACCGGTGGCGGCTCCCGCCGCGAAAGCCGCAGCGCCGGTGGACGACGTCAAGCGCTTCGATATGGCGCGTAACTTCATGATGAACACGGTCAATGCCTTCGTCGGCATTGCCGGTTCCAGCCTGATTACGCGCCTGGAACGGGCATCGGGCCTGGAAGAGTTGCGTCCCCACTACGAGGGATGGCGCGACGCCATTCTGCTCTCCGCCGACGGCCGCAAGCAGATTTCCGACCTGGAAACCCGGCTGGCGGCGTTGCTGTCTTAACGTCGGCTTGTCTCAGATGTCTTCGGGCACCATCTTGATGGCGCCGCAGGGGCATTCGGCGACACAGAGGCCGCAACCCTTACAGTAGTCCAGCTTGAACTCAAAGCGCTTGCCGGGGCCGAGCTTGGTCACGGCGTTGTCGGGGCAGACGCCATAGCAGTTGTCGCACTCGAAGCAGTTGCCGCAGCTCAGACAGCGGCGCGCCTCGAACAGGGCATTGGTCTCGTCCAGCCCCCCCTGCACTTCCTCGAAGGTGGATTGGCGGCGGATGATGTCGAGCATCGGCCGGACCATCTTCGGCGCGTCGGCGTAATACCAGGGGTTGAGGCGATCGAAGGTCGCCAGTTCGTGCTTCGGCGGCGGCGTATAGACCTCGCCCTGCAGCCAGGCGTCGATATGGCGCGCGGCCTTCTTGCCGTGGCCGACAGCCACGGTGACGGTGCGCTCCGACGGCACCATGTCGCCGCCGGCGAAAATACCGGGGGCGCCGGTCATCATGTTGGCGCCCACTTTCACCACGCCATCGTTGATCTCCAACCCCGGTACGCCATTGAGCAGCGACAGGTCCACGTCCTGGCCCAGGGCCAGCACCACCGAGTCGGCTTCCAGGGTCTCGAACTCGCCGGTGGGCTGGGGGAAGCCCTTGTCGTCGAGGGCCATCTTCTCGATGGTGATGTTGCCCTCCCCAGCCTGCTTGATGGTGGACAGCCACTTCACCATTACGCCTTCCTGCAAGGCCTCTTCCACCTCGAAGTCATGGGCCGGCATTTTCTCGCGGGTGCGGCGATAGACGATGATCGCCTCCTCGGCCCCCATGCGCTTGGCGGTGCGAGCGACGTCGATGGCGGTATTCCCACCACCATAGACGATGACGCGACGGCCGAGCATGGGCTTCTCTTCGCCTTCCATGGAGCGCAGCACCGAAACCGCGTCCACGATCTTGGTAGCGTCGCCGGCCGGAATGTAGGCGCGCTTGCCAATATGGGCGCCGACGGCAAGGAAGGCGGCGTCGAAAGCGCCGGCCTTTATGCTCTCCTGGATGTTGTCCACCTTGGTATTGAGCTTGAGACTGACGCCCAGGTCGAGAATACGCTGCACCTCGGCGTCGATTACTTCGCGCGGCAGGCGGTACTTGGGAATGCCGAAACGCATCATGCCGCCAGAGAGCGGGCCCGCTTCCTGGATTTCCACCGCATGACCCCGCCGCGCCAGATGGTAGGCGGCAGAAAGCCCCGAGGGACCGGCACCCACCACCAGCACTTTCTTGCCGCTGCTCTGCGCCGGCTTGTCGAAGGCCCAGCCGCGTTTGATGGCCTCGTCGCCAAGGAAGCGCTCAACGCCGTTGATACCCACCGCCTCATCAAGTTGGCCGCGATTGCAGGCGCTCTCGCAAGGGTGGTAGCAAACACGCCCCATGATGGCCGGCAGGGGATTGTCCACGGTCAGGACGCGCCAGGCGGCTTCGTAGTCGCCGCTTTCGGCATGAAACAGCCAGCCCTGGATGTTCTCGCCGGCAGGGCAGGCGTTGTTACAGGGCGGCAGACGATCCAGATAAAGCGGGCGCATGGTGCGCCAGGTGCCAGTATGGTTGGCCAGACTGGAACCGACATCAAGGGTGATGGCAAAAGGCTTTTCCATGTCAGTGAATCCCTTCCTCTTGCAGCAAGCCGTACTTGCGGATGTTGCGGTTGGCCTGGGCCTGGATGCGAGCAATGGTCTCGACCCGGGGCTTGGCGCCAAATAAGTGGGCGAAGCGCTTTTGCGGCTGCAGGAACTCTTCCACCGGCAATTGCTTGCGTATCTTCAGGGCGCTCGTTACCTCGCCGTTCTCGGCCTCGAACACGGGGAACAGTCCCGTCTCCTTGGCCAGACGCGCCAGCTTGATGGTCTCGTTGGAGGCGCTGCCCCAGCCCAGAGGACAAGGCACCAGGATGTGGATGTAGCGGGCGCCGTGGAAGGACATGGCCTTCGTCACCTTGGCTTCCAGGTCGCGCAGGTCGGCCACGGTGGCGGTGGCGACGTAGGGAATCTCGTGGGCCATGGCGATGGCCGGCACGAACTTGCCCTGGCCGAAGACATTGCCGGGCTCACTGCCCACCGCCATGGTGGTCGCCGTGCGCGCCGCCGCCGGGGTGGCGCTGGAACGCTGCACCCCCGTGTTCATGTAACCCTCGTTGTCGTAGCAGATGTAGAGCACGTCGTCGTTACGCTCGAACATGCCGGAAAGACAGCCGAAGCCGATGTCGGTGGTGCCGCCGTCACCGCCCTGGGCCACCACGCGCACGTCGCTCTTGCCCTTCACCTTCAACGCCGCCGCGATGCCGGTGGCCACCGCCGCCACGTTGCCGAACAGGGAATGGATCCAGGGAATCTGCCAGGAGGTTTCCGGGTAGGGCGTGGAGAATACTTCGAGGCAGCCGGTGGCATTGGCGGCGATCAACTTGCCGCCGGCGGCATCCATGGCGGCGTCGATGGCATAACGGGCGCCCAGGGCCTCACCGCAGCCCTGACAGGCGCGATGGCCGGAGTTGAGGGCGTTGGTACGATCGGCCTGGGCCTGGACGCTGCGCTCATCGGGCGCGAGCAGGCGATTGCCGACAGTGAAGGTGCCGGTCTGATAGAACTTGATGGATTGCAGGGTCATGGCCGGTTCTCCTCAGAAAGGCCTCGCTGCCACGGCGCCGACGGCGCGCAGCAGATTCTCAGCGATGGGGCCGGAGCGGCGGGTGAGCTTTTCCCGCTCCAGGGCCTTGTGGGCCAGGTCCTTGTTCAGGTCGAGGAAAGTCAGCGGCTCCAGCTCTTCGGCCTCAGCGCGCTTGAACAGATCGGTCAGCGACTTCATGGTGATGGCGCGGCCGCCGAGGCCGGCGACAACAGTAAATACATGTGCCGGCGAGTTGGCCAGGGCCATGCGCACGTTGGTGGCGAGAATGCCGCCGAGACCCACCGCCAGACTTTTCTCCAGCACCACGACGCGCTTCGCCTTGGCCAGGGCGGCAGCCACCGCTGCCGTCGGGAAGGGGCGGAACAGGGTGAGGCCGAGCACACCGATCTTGTGACCAAGCTCGCGCATCTCATCCACCGTGTCCTTGATCGTGCCGAGCACGGAACCCATGGCAACAACCATGGTCTCGGCATCATCCGCCTGGTAGGTGTGCAACAAGCCTCCCGTATCACGGCCAAAGATGGCCTTGAACTCAGCAGCATATTTCGGGATAAGGTCGATGGCCTGCATCTGCTTGGCATGGGCCAGGTAGCGCACTTCCATGAAGGCTTCCGGCCCGACCATGGCGCCGATGGAAACCGGTTCCTGGGTATCGAGAATCTGGCGTGGCTCGAAGGGCGGCAGGTAGGCATCCACCTGGGCCTGCTCCGGGATGTCCACCCGCTCGTAAGCGTGGGTGAGGATGAAGCCATCCATGCACACCATCACCGGCAGGCTCAATTCTTCGGCGAGACGGAAGGCCTGAATGTGCAGGTCGACAGCTTCCTGATTGCTTTCGGCGAACAACTGCAGCCAGCCCGAGTCGCGCTGGGAGAGGGCATCGGAATGATCGTTCCAGATATTGATCGGCGCGCCGATGGCGCGGTTGGCCACGGTCATCACGATTGGCAGGCCGAGGCCGGAGGCGTTGTACACCGCCTCGGCCATGAACAGCAGACCCTGACTGGCGGTGGCGGTGTAGGTGCGGGCGCCGGCGGCCGAGGAGCCGATGGCCACGCTCATGGCGGCAAACTCGCTCTCGACGTTGATGAACTCACAGGGAGTCAGGCTGCCGTCCTTCACCATCTCGCCCAGGCCTTCGACGATGTGGGTCTGGGGCGAGATCGGGTAGGCGCAGATCACTTCCGGCCGGCACAGGGCCACGGCCTCGGCGACGGCGTGGGAGCCTTCAGTCTGCTTAAGCATGGGTAGCCTCCTCCAGCGCGGCCATCTCGGCCTTGATCACGTTATAAGCCTCGGTGGCAGCAGCCACATTACCGTCCGCCACCTTGCCGGAGAACTTTTCGCGGATTGCCTTCACTACTGACTCCAGACGGATGATGCCGGACATTGCGGCGAAGCCGCCGAGCAGGGGCACATTTGGCACCGGACGGCCAACATGCTTGAGGGAAATGTCAGTGGCAGCAAGGGTGAGCATGCGCTCGCCCGGATGGTCGCGGAGAAACTCCGCCAGACCGAGGGCTTCGTAGCTCTTGTTGGTGTTGATCAAGATGTAGCCGTCGGAACGCAGGCCGGAAAAAACATCGACTTGGTGCAACAACGTCGGGTCTTGAATTATTAAGGCATCAGGTTCCATGATTGGTTCCCGCAGTCGTATCTCCTTGTCGGCGATACGACAGAAGGCCACCACCGGCGCCCCGGTGCGTTCGGAGCCAAAACTGGGGAAGGCCTGGGCGTGGCGCCCTTCCTCGAAGGCAGCAATCGACAACATCTCGGCGGCCGTTACAACACCTTGACCCCCGCGACCGTGAATACGGACCTGGAACATAGTGCCTCCTCGTTTTGTTTGTAGTCGATTCTAGACCCCTGGCGGGAATCCCGCTATCCCATCTCCAGAACCTTGAGCAACTGTCGCGGATCCACCGGCTTGTGCAGCACACGCCAGGGAATCATGGATGACATGGCGATGAAATCGGGTGCAGTATCGCCGGTAATAATCACTGCCCGCACCGTCGGCCCCTCGCGGCGGGCATCCACCGCTTCGAGGAAGGCAATGCCGTTCATGGCCCCCGGCAGGCGGAAGTCGCAGATGTAGGCATCGGCATTCATTGCTTCGGGGGCCGCCAGGGCCTCCTCGGCCGAGGCGAAACGGCTGGCCCGGGCGCCGATGGAGGCCAGCCAGGTGACTAGCGCCTCGGCGACCCGGTCGTCATCTTCAAGCACGAGGAACGTCTTGCCCTCCCAGATCGCCACATCCACGTCGGCATCGTCCTCTCCCGAACATTCGCTACAGCCCGGACACAAGGGGACGACGATCTCGAACATGGAACCCTTGCCCGGCCGCGAACATACGCGCATCGGGCAATTCAACACCTTCGCCGTGCGACTGGCGATGGCGAGGCCCAGGCCAAGGCCCTTGCCCTGGTCGCGCTGGGGATTCGCCACCTGATAGAACTCCTCGAAGATGTGGGCCTGATCCTCGTCGTTGATACCGATGCCGGAATCCCAGACCTGAATCGCCAGCCGGTCGCCACGCCGCCGTACACCGACCATGAGCCCGCCGCTGGCGGTGTAAGTGAGGGCATTGGCGACGAAATTACGCAGAACCACCGCCAGCAGGCGCTGGTCCGTAAGTATCCAGAGCTCCCGGTGGGGGAAATAGAACTTGAAGCGCAATCCCCGCTCCAGGGCCAGACAGGAGAACTCGGCATCGAGGCTGGCGAACAACTGGGAGACGGGGATTGAGCGATACACCGGCACCACCATGCCCGCATCCAGACGCGAAATATCCAGCAGGGAGGACAGCAGGTCCTTGAGGGAGACGACGGAACGGTCGAGGTGAGTAAGGATGCGCACCTGGGCCGGGTCCAGCTCGGTGCGGCGCAGGGAATCGAGAAACAGGCCGATGGCCTGAATCGGCTGGCGCAGGTCGTGACTGGCGGCGGCAAGAAAGCGCGTCTTCGCCTTTTCCTTGGTTTCCAGTTGCTGGGTGCGCTCACGTACCTTCTGCTCCAGGGAGTTGGCATAGCCGCGCAGTTCAATCTGGTCACGATGCAGCGTTTCGGCCATGCCATTGAAGGCACGGGCAAGACGTCCCAGTTCATCTTCGCCATCCAGGGTCACCCGTGCGCCCAGATTACCCGACCCCAAGGAGGCCACCCGGTCCACGAAATAGCCCAGCGGAAGCGAAATCTGGCGGCGGATGATCCAGCCGACGATCGCCAGTTCCACCACCAGGGCGAGGACGCCGAGCCAGAGAATGATCTCGGCGGAGGAATAGGCGGTTTTCGCCAGCATTTCCTTCGGCAGCACGGTGACGAAATACCAGCCGGGACCGGCAATCCTGGCGACACCCAGGTATTCGCCATACTCCGGCAGCTCCGCGATGCCGCCGGCGCCCTGATCGCGGACGCGCTTGTAGATAGCCTGAAGATGGGGATCGCCGAGGTCCAGAATATCGAAATCGCCGCCCCGCGCCTTCAGGGTTTCCATGTAGTCCTCGCGGGGATGGCTAATCAGGCGGCCATCGGCGCGGAAGATCACGCTCTCGGTGCCGGTCAGGCGCTTCTCTTGAGTGCGGGCGAGGATGCTGTCCAGGGACAAGGCAGTGCCGGCGTAATAGCGGAATTCGCCGTCCTCGTCCTGGGGCAGGATGCAGGTGGCAAACCAGTTCTTCGCCACCCAGTCGTACCAGACTCCGGTCCACGCCGGGCCGCGACCCGGGTTGTGCTTCAGGTCGGCATTCTGCACCCAGGAGTAGTCGGCGAAGCGCACCTCGGCCGGCGTCGTCAGGTACCAATCCACCCCCGGCCAGTAGGTCGCCGCCATGCCCTTCATGTCGGCAAGGTAGGTGGTGGCATAGCGATTGTTCCAGGCGCGGCCATAGTCGCGCACCAGATCCATCATCAACAGTATCTGGTAACGCATCTTCGGGTCGACGTGAACATCGCGGCCGATGAAGGCGCTCGGCTCCCGCCGGACGTCAAAGCCGGCACGGCGGCGCCAGGCGCCGTCGGCGTCCTTCTGCATCAGGCGGTCGAACTCGCGTCCTTCATCGGGCCGGAATGGCAAGGGATCCCGCTCGCGGAAGGAACGCATCAGGTCGCGCAGGTTGTCTTCGGCCTGGAGAAACATCTGGCCTTCGCGCTCACCACGCTCGCGGACGTACTTGTCCAGGGTATCGAGGGTGGTTTCGGTGATGCCCCGATAGACATGCCAGTAGCTGACGCCGGTGATGACCAGAATCACCAGGGCAATCCGCAGGGCCATCTGCCGAATGACGCAGGCGCCAAGGCTGGAGCGATCGAAATGAAAAGCCATGATTACAGCGAAAAGGAATGCGGACCTGTTCCAGGTATGCATAAATGGGGATTGTCGCGCCAATTCCCCTGATCCGGGTAAGGATTGTTGCCGCCTGGACAATATTGCAACATGCGAAATGATGTTTTATATTACGAAACGTCGTAAACGCGAGCAGCTTTACCGGGGCACCACCCGAGGTATAGGCTGTGAAAAAAATGGCCTACCAACCGTGGGCTTCCAACAACTCTCACGAGGAGGAGCCTCATGTCCGCTACGCCCAATGGCGTCCCGTCCGCCGACCCCGATTTGCAGGAAACCCGCGAGTGGCTCGATGCCCTCGATGCCGTGATCGAGCAGGAGGGGCCGGAACGCGCCCACTTCCTCATCGAGCGGCTGATCGAACTGGCCCATCAGGCCGGCATCAACATCCCCTACGCGGCCAACACCGACTACATCAACACCATCCCGGCAGACCAGCAGGTCACCGCCCCCGGCGACTATCAGATCGAGAACACGATCCGCTCCTACATCCGCTGGAACGCGCTGGCCATGGTGCTGCGCGCCAACCAGGATGATTCCCACCTGGGCGGCCACATCGCCAGTTTCGCCTCCGCCGCCACGCTGTATGACGTGGGTTTCAACCACTTCTGGCACGCCCCCACCGACAAGCACGGCGGCGACCTGATCTTCGTCCAGGGCCACTCGGCGCCCGGCATCTATGCCCGTGCCTTCCTGCTCGGCCGCCTGACCGAGGAACAGATGGACAACTTCCGCCAGGAAGTGGATGGCAAGGGCCTGCCATCCTATCCCCACCCCTGGCTGATGCCGGACTTCTGGCAGTTCCCCACCGTATCCATGGGCCTCGGCCCATTGCAGGCCATCTACCAGGCCCGCTTCATGAAATACATGCACGACCGCGGCATGGCGGATACCTCCGGCCGCAAGGTGTGGGCCTTCATGGGCGACGGCGAGATGGACGAGCCCGAATCCATGGGCGCCATCGGCATGGCCGGGCGCGAGAAGCTCGACAATCTGGTGTTCGTGGTGAACTGCAACCTGCAACGCCTCGACGGCCCGGTGCGCGGCAATGGCAAGATCATCCAGGAACTCGAAGCGGACTTCCGCGGCGCCGGCTGGAACGTGATCAAGGTGGTCTGGGGCGGTTACTGGGACCCGCTGCTGGCCCAGGACAAGACGGGCCTGCTGCGCAAGCGCATGATGGAATGCGTCGATGGCGACTACCAGACCATCAAGTCGAAAGACGGCGCCTACGTGCGCGAACACTTCTTCGGCAAATACCCCGAACTGGCGAAGCTGGTCGCCAACTGGACCGACGACGACATCTGGCGCCTGAATCGCGGCGGCCACGATCCGCACAAGGTCTACGCCGCCTATCACGCCGCCGTTAACCACACAGGCCAGCCGACAGTGATCCTCGCCAAGACCATCAAGGGCTACGGCATGGGCGAGTCGGGCGAGGCGCAGAACATCACCCACCAGCAGAAAAAGATGGGCACCACGTCGCTGAAGGCCTTCCGCGACCGCTTCAAGCTGCCGATCAAGGACGAGGACCTGGAAAAGCTGCCCTACCTGAAGTTTGCGGAGGACTCGAAAGAACTCAACTACCTGCGCCAGAAGCGCATGGACCTGGGCGGCTATCTGCCGCAGCGGCGGCGCGCTGTAGAACCTTTACCCGTGCCGCCCCTGTCCGCCTTTGAGGGTCAGTTGAAGGCCGGCGGCGAGGGCCGCGAGTTCTCATCGACCATGGCTTTCGTACGCATCCTCAACACGCTGCTGAAAGACAAGATCATCGGCAAGCGCATCGTGCCGATGGTGGTGGATGAGTCGCGCACCTTCGGCATGGAAGGCCTGTTCCGCCAGATCGGCATCTGGAACCAGGAAGGCCAGAAGTACGTGCCCCAGGACGCCGACCAGCTGATGTTCTACAAGGAAACCAAGGACGGCCAGATTCTCCAGGAGGGCATCAACGAAGCCGGCGCCGTCGCCGACTGGATCGCCGCCGCCACTGCCTACTCGACCCATGGCGTACAGATGATTCCGGTGTACGTCTTCTATTCCATGTTCGGCCTGCAACGCACCATGGACCTGATCTGGGCCGCCGGCGACCAGCGCGCCCGGGGCTTCCTGATCGGCGGCACCGCCGGCCGCACCACGCTCAACGGCGAGGGCCTGCAACACGAGGACGGCCACAGCCACCTGATGGCGGCCATGGTGCCCAACTGCATCTCCTACGATCCCACCTTCGCCTATGAAGTGGCGGTGATCGTCCAGGACGGCCTGCGCCGCATGGTGGCCGAACAGCAGGACGTGTTCTATTACCTGACGGTGATGAACGAGAACTACGAGCATCCCGCGATGCCGGAAGGTGCGCAGCAGGACATCCTCAAGGGCATGTACCTGTTCCGCAAGGGCAGCGCCTCCAACAGCCCGCGGGTGCAGTTGCTCGGCTCCGGCGTGATCTTCCGCGAGGTGGTCGCCGCCGCCGACATGTTGCGCAATGACTGGGGTATCGAATCCGACCTCTGGTCCTGCCCCAGCTTCAACGAACTGGCCCGGGACGGCCACGAATGTCAGCGCCATCACATGCTCCATCCCACCGAGCCACCGCGCGCCTGTCATGTCAGCAACTGCCTCGCCGACACGCGCGGCCCGGTGATTGCCGCCACCGACTACATGCGTCTGTTCGCCGAGCAGATTCGCCCCTTCGTCACCCAGGGCGGCCGCCGCTACATGGTGTTGGGCACCGACGGCTTTGGCCGCTCCGACACCCGCGAGCAATTGCGCCACTTCTTCGAGGTGGACCGGCGCTGGATCACCGTCGCCGCCCTGCGCAGCCTGGCCGACGATGGCCAGATCGAGGTTGCCCGTGTTGCCGAGGCCCTGACGAAATACGGCCTCGATGCCAACAAGCCCAACCCGACCAAGGTCTGAGGAGAGCGCCATGACCATTGAAGTAAAAGTACCTGACATCGGCGACTTCAAGGACGTGCCGGTGATTGAAGTGTTCGTCAAGGTTGGTGACGTGGTGAAAGCCGAGGACTCTCTGATCTCTCTCGAATCCGACAAGGCCACCATGGACGTGCCTTGCCCTGCCGCCGGCACGGTCAAGGAAATCAAGGTTCAGGTCGGCGACAAGCTCTCCGAGGGCAGCCTGGTGTTGCTGCTGGAAGCGGACACAGCCGCTGACGCCGCACCCGCAGAGGAACCCGCAGCGGACGTCACACCGGCTACTGTACCGGCGCCGGCAACGACCGTGGTCTCGGGGCCGACTGCACCTGTCGCTGCTGTCGCCTCCGCCCTCGCCGACTTCCGTCCCACCGAAGCCGAGCCGACTCAGGCGCCCCGAGCCATCCACATGCCGACGCCGGCCGAAATGATCCAGGGCGACGAAGGCATCAAGGCCCACGCCAGCCCCTCGGTGCGCCGTTTCGCCCGCGAACTCGGTGTTGATGTCACCAAGGTCAAAGGCACCGGCCCGAAGAATCGCATCACCGAGCAGGACGTGCGCGCCTTCGTCAAGGGCGTCATGAGCGGAGCCGCCAGTTCCGCACCGGCGAGCGGAGGAAGTGTCACAGGCGGCGGCAGCCTCAACCTGCTGCCCTGGCCGCAAGTGGACTTCGCCAAGTTCGGCCCCATCGAGCGCCAGCCCCTGTCGCGCATCAAGAAGATTTCCGGCCCCAACCTGGCGCGCAACTGGGTCATGATCCCCGCCGTCACTTACCACGAGGACGCCGACATCACCGACCTAGAAGCCTTCCGTGTGCAGATCAACAAGGAAGCCGAAAAGTCCGGCGGCGCCAAGCTGACCATGCTTGCCTTCATCATCAAGGCTACCGTGGCGGCCCTGAAGAAGTTCCCGGAATTCAACGCCTCCCTCGACGGCGACGACCTGGTGCTGAAGCGTTACTTCCACATCGGCTTTGCGGCGGACACACCCAATGGCCTGATGGTGCCGGTGTTAAAAGACGCCGACCAGAAGGGCGTGTTGGAGATCGCCACTGAAACCGGCGCCCTGGCAAAGAAGGCCCGCGAAGGCAAGCTTGGCGCGGCAGACATGCAAGGCGCCTGCTTCACCATTTCCAGCGTCGGCGGCATCGGCGGCACCTACTTCTCGCCCATCGTCAATGCGCCGGAAGTGGCCATCCTCGGCGTCAGCAAGTCGACCATGAAGCCGGTATGGGACGGCAAGGAATTCGCGCCGCGGCTGATGCTGCCCCTGTCGCTGTCGGCGGACCACCGCGTCATCGACGGCGCTCTGGCGACCCGCTTCAACGCCTATCTGGCGCAGTTGCTGGGCGACTTCCGCCGGAGCATGCTGTGACCACCATCGCCGTCGCCAAGAAGGGCGGCGAGGTAGCCATCGCCACCGATTCCCTCACCACCTTCGGCGACACCCGCCTGGGCCGCAACTACAAGGGCGAGCACGACAAGATTCTGCATCTGGCGGGTTCCTGGATCGGCGTCTGCGGCAGTTCGGCCCACCATCTGGTGCTGGAATCGGCGCTGGCGAAGCTGGAGGAAGTGCGCTTCGGCTCCCGCGTCGAAGTGTTCGAGACTTTCCGCCGCCTCCACCCGGTGCTCAAGGAACACACCTACCTGAACCCCAAGGAAGACGACGACGACCCCTACGAATCGTCCCAAATCGTGGCCGCCATCGCCAACGACACGGGCATCTACGGCGTCTATAGCTACCGCGAGGTGTTCGAGTTCGACCGCTTCTGGTCCATCGGCTCCGGGCGCAATTTCGCCCTCGGCGCCATGCATGCGATCTATGAAACGGCCGCCAGCGCCGCCGAGATCGCCTCGGCCGGTGTGGCCGCCGGCATTGAATTCGACACCGCCTCGGGCGGCCCCATCGTCGTCCATACCGTCAAGCTCAAAGGAGAAACCTCATGAGCCTCTTGGAAGTAAAAGTACCCGATATCGGCGACTTCAAGGACGTGCCGGTGATCGAAGTGTTCGTCAAAGTGGGCGATATCGTGAAGGCGGAAGACTCGCTGATCTCCCTCGAATCCGACAAGGCGACCATGGACGTGCCCTGCCCCGTGGCAGGCACGGTCAAGGAAATCAAGGTGCAGGTCGGCGACAAGCTCTCCGAAGGCAGTCTGGTGCTGCTGCTGGAAGCCGGCGCCACGGCGGCCACGCCATCGGCTCCCGCCCAGGCCACCGCAACCGCTGCGCCCGCCGCCCCGACGGCCCCGGCCCCCACCGCTGCCAGTCATGCTGGCGCTGCCGACATCGAGTGCCAGATGCTGGTCCTCGGCGCCGGACCCGGCGGCTACTCCGCCGCCTTCCGCGCCGCCGACCTGGGGCTGAAGGTGGTGATGGTCGAGCGCTACGCCACCCTCGGCGGCGTCTGCCTCAACGTCGGCTGTATCCCCTCCAAGGCCCTGCTGCATGTGGCGGCCGTCATGGAAGAGGCTGCCCATTTCGCCGACACCGGCGTCAGTTTCGCCGCGCCGACGGTGGACATCGACAAGCTGCGCGCCCACAAGGAGAAAGTGGTGGGCAAGCTCACCGGCGGCCTCGCCGGCATGGCCAAGGGGCGCAAGGTGCAAGTGGTGCAAGGTCTCGGCAGTTTCCTCGACCCCCATCACCTGGCCGTAGAGACCGCCGACGGCTGTAAGGTGGTCAAGTTCGACCAGGCCATCATCGCCGCCGGCTCCCAGGCGGTGCATCTGCCCTTCATCCCCAAGGACCCGCGCATCGTCGATTCCACCGGCGCGCTGGAACTGCGTTTCGTGCCTAAGCGTCTGCTGGTGATCGGCGGCGGCATCATCGGCCTCGAAATGGCCACCGTGTATTCGACTCTCGGCGCCAAGGTCGAGGTGGTGGAAATGCTCGACGGCCTGATGCAGGGACCGGATCGTGACCTGGTGAAGATTTGGGAGAAGCAGAACACCGGCCGCTTCGACAAGGTGATGCTGAAGACCCGCACCGTCAGCGTCGAGCCCAAGGACGACGGCCTCTGGGTCAAGTTCGAGGGTGAGCAAGCCCCCGCCGAGGCCCAGTGCTACGACATGATCCTGCAATCCGCCGGGCGCAGCCCCAACGGCGCCAAGATCGGCGCCGACAAGGCCGGCGTGGTAGTCACTGATCGGGGCTTTATCCCCGTCGATTCCCAGATGCGCACCAACGTGCCCCACATCTTCGCCATCGGCGATCTTGTCGGCCAGCCCATGCTGGCCCATAAAGCGGTGCATGAGGCCCATGTGGCGGCCGAAGCTGCCGCCGGGCAGAAGAGCCATTTCGACGCCACGGTGATTCCCGGCGTCGCCTACACCCATCCCGAAGTGGCCTGGGTCGGCCTCACCGAAGACCAGGCCAAGAAGGATGAGCGCAAGGTGCAGGTGGCGCGCTTCCCCTGGGCCGCCTCCGGTCGCGCCATTGCCAACGGCGCCGAGTACGGTATCACCAAGCTGATCTTCGACGCGGAGACCCATCGCGTGGTCGGCGGCGGCATCGTCGGCCCCGGCGCCGGTGACATGATCGGCGAAGTGGCGCTGGCGATTGAAATGGGTGCCGACGCGGTGGATATCGGCAAAACCATCCACCCCCACCCGACCCTGGGCGAAACCATCGGTCTCGCCGCCGAGGCCGCCCACGGCAGTTGCACCGATTTACCGCCACCGCGAGTAAGATAGCAACCCTATTACTCATATGGTCATGACATCCGGGCATGCTGGACTGGATCAACAAGAAACTTAAGAAGGAAAGCGACCACCCCCTGGGGTCGGAGGCTTCCCTTCGCGAGATTCTCGCCCAGACGCCCCGCGGCAAGCCGGCCTACGCCCTGCACGAAATCAGCAGCCGGCTCGAAGACACCACCCAGCTTTCCGCCGAACTCCCCCCCGACGCCCTGCGTCGGGCGGTGCGCCTGCTTGACGAAGGCGTCCGCGATGCCTGGGGCGAAGCCTGGGCCTCGCTCTTCCTCACCACCACCGGCGCCGACCTGGCGGAAGACGTCTGGCTCGCCCTACACGAATACAGCCAGCGCCTCGCCGACGCCTACCTGCTCTGCCTCAACACCCTGCCCGGCGCAGCCAAGTCCAGCGCTGGAGAACGCACCGAATACGGCCTCTTCGCCACCCGCGCCCTCGCCTACCTGCGCCAGCGCCGCTGTCTGCTGCGCTTCCGTTACCGCAGCCCGGAAGCAGCGATCTGGAACACCATGGGCCTGCAAGTCGCCCAAGCCCGGGCGCGGGGCGTCAATGCCGCTCAGGTTCGGCTCTACAAGGAAGACAAGGAAAGCAGCAGCCCGGCGCGGGAACTGCTTCTTGCCACGGCCTTCGAGGCGGCGCCGATCGAGAATCTTTCGCCGCTGCAGATGGATTTCCTGCAACGTCTGCTCGGCGCCCACGCCGACAAACTGGTGCAACGGGAGAGCCCGGATGAGCGCTCCCCGTTCTGGCTCAACCCGGAAACCGGCGTCAGCCGCTGGAATCCGGCCCAGGCCCCGAGCGGCCCCGGCTACTTTGTCGGCATTGGCGGCTTGTATGCAGAAATCCTCAAGCTGCAAGCCCTGCTCGACAAGAAGCAGCCCCTGCCAAGCTGGATGGCCGATAGCTCCTGCCCCCCTGGCGAGGCGCTCAAGCTCCTGGCGCTGCTGCGCAATGCCTGGTCCCAGGAGCCGCCCAAGCGCAAGTTCCGCCGCGACAACCAGCAGGGCACCTTGCTGGTGGTACATGACTTCTCGCAGATTCGTCGCATGGTGGCCGCCTCGGCTTTCGCCCGCTCGGGTCGCCGCCCCTCGGTATATGCCAGCTACCTGGAACAGTTCAAGCGCAAGCAGGAATACTTCGGCTCGGTGCGCCCCAAGAGCGCCGAGGAACTGAAGGCCGAGGAAGAAGCGATTCCGCAACCCCAGGAGGTATTGGAACGTCTCGAAACCACCGGCGACAAGGAGCTGATGGAACAATGGCAACTCGCCGACACCAGCGCCAAGGGACTCGGCGCCCTGGTGCCGATGCACAAGAAGTGGCTCGCCATTGGCGTCGCCATCGGCTATCGCCCCGCCGAGAGCCTCGACTGGCAGGTGGCCGTGGTGCGGCGCCTGAGCCGTGGTCAGGGCGGACGACGCCTGGCGGGGCTGGAACTCTTGCCGGGCATCCCGGCGCCGGTGAATCATTGTCCGGCCATCGGTGATGACGACCTGGATACCAGCCGCTCCCTGGCCGACCTGGCGGACGGCATTCTCGTCTCCATGGAAGCCGGCACCCTGCTGCTCGCCAAGGGCGCCCAGAACGTCGGGGCGCGGCTTTGGATCGTCGGCGATGGCATCCGCTTCATCGCCCGCCTCGAAGAACTCATCGAGCGCATCGGCGATACCGACTACTTCCGTTTCAGCGCCGAAAAGTAGCCCCCGCCGCCTTGGGCTAGAATGCCTGCCACTTAAAAATAAGGAGGCGACATGACCCAGGACGAACTCAAGAAGGCTTCCGCCGAGGCGGCCCTCAAGCATGTGATCGAAACCACCGCCCCCGGCGCCATCATCGGCGTCGGCACCGGCTCCACTGCCAATTTCTTCATCGACGCCCTGGCGACCATCAAGGACCGCATCGGCGGCACCGTGGCGAGTTCCGAAGCCACCGCCAAGCGCCTTGCCGGCCATGGCATCAAGGTATTCGATCTCAACGACGTCAGCGACATGCCGGTGTACGTGGATGGCGCCGACGAAATCACGCCGGGCCTGGCGATGATCAAGGGTGGTGGCGGCGCGCTGACGCGGGAGAAGATCGTTGCCGCCGTGGCGCAACGCTTCGTCTGCGTTTGCGATCAGACCAAGCTGGTGGAGGTGATGGGCAAGTTTCCCCTGCCGGTGGAAGTGATTCCCATGGCCCGGGCCTACGTGGCGCGGGAACTGGTCAAGCTCGGCGGCCAGCCCAAATTGCGCGAAGGCTTCGTCACCGACAACGGCAACCTGATTCTCGATGTGCACGGCCTTGCCATCACCGATCCAGTGGGGTTCGAGACACGCCTGAACCAGATCGTCGGCGTCGTCACCAACGGCCTGTTTGCCTGCCGTGGCGCGAACCTGCTGCTGCTGGCAACCCCTGAGGGCGTTCGTTCTTTGACGGCGTGACACAAAACCGTCACATTGAGCGGCTAGACTCGGTGGTTCGTCATTCCGCCCCGCCCAGGATCCCACGCCATGTATAACGAACACACCCTCAAGCAGTTCGACCAGGACCTCGAAAACATCCGCACCCGTGTCTTGCAGATGGGCGGCCGCGTCGAACAGCAGATCGTCCGCGCCATGGAGGGTCTGACCGAGGGTGATCTGGTGCTGATCGACCAGGTGATCGAGAACGATCATCAGGTCAATCGCGACGAGGTGGAACTCGACGAGGCGTGCAACAACATCATCGCCCGCCGCCAGCCCACCGCCGTGGATCTGCGCATGGTGATGACGGTGGTGAAGACCATCACCGACCTGGAGCGCTGCGGCGACGAGGCAAAGAAGATCGCCAAGCTGTCCAAGCAGCTGCATTCCGCAGATACTCCTTTCGTGCCCCGAGTTGAACTGCGTCACGTCGCCAACCTGGCGGTCTCCATGCTGCGCAAGGCACTGGATGCCTTCGCCCGCGTCGACGTCACTACTGCCGCCCAGGTGGTACGTCAGGACAAGGAGGTGGATACCGAATTCAAGGGCATCATGCGCCAACTCATCACGTTCATGATGGAAGACCCGCGCACCATTTCCCGTTCCATCGAAATGCTGTTCGTTGCCAAGGCCATCGAGCGCATCGGCGACCATGCCAAGAACATCTCCGAATACGTGGTCTACATGGCCAAGGGCCGCGACGTGCGCCACATCGGCCTTGAGGCCATTGAGCGAGAAGTGGCGAAATAAGGTTTCGGAATGCTCCAGTAAAAAGGCCGCCCGCGGGCGGCCTTAATTTTTTCCGTGGCGCTGACTCAGGCCTTGGGCGGCACGAAGCCGTTAATCGCATCGGCGCCTTCGCCGAAGAAATGCTTGGTGACCTGCTCGGCCAGATACTTGCGGGCGGCGGGGTCGGCAAGGCTGAGGCGGTTTTCGTTGATGAGCATGGTTTGCAGACGTATCCACTGCTGCCAGGCTTCCTTGGAAACGTTCTCGAACAGCTTCTTTCCCAGTTCGCCGGGCATGGGCGGAAAATCCAGCCCTTCGGCTTCGCGACCGAGTTTGATGCAGTTGACCATTCTTGCCATGGGGTAAATCCTTTCTATCGGGGATGCGGAATTCTACAGGTTCTTGACGAACACCTTGGAGCGCCGCTGCAGGTTGTATAGCTCGCGCTTGGCCGAGGGCAGGGCATCGACAGCGGCCTCGGCGAAGCCGCGCTCGATGAACCAGTGGGCGGTGCGGGTGGTGAGAACGAACAGGCGCTTGAGCTTGAGCTTCTTGGCCCGTGCCTCGATGTGCTTGCGCAGGTCGTCGCCGTAGCCGGCTCGACGGAACTCCGGCGTAACCACCAGACAGGCCAGCTCCGCCGCCTTGTCGCCGGAGAACGGATAGAGGGCGGCACAGCCGACCACGACGCCGTCGTGTTCCACCACCGAGAATCGGGTGATCTCCATTTCGATGCGTTCACGGCCGCGTTTCACCAGGGTGCCGTCGGCCTCCAGGGGCGCAATCAGGCCGAGGATGGCGCCGACGTCGTCGATAGTGGCGTCGCGTAGCCGTGCCAGGGGCGCCGAGGTCATCACCGTGCCGACACCATCGCGGGTGAAGAACTCCATCAGCATCGCGCCGTCGGCGTTGCGGTCGAGGAAGTGCACCCGCCCAGCGCCGTTGCGGCAGGCGCGCAGGGCGCTTGGCAGCACCCGCGCCACCTCCGCTCCCTGCTTGACCTTCTTGCTCAGCAGGATGGCCGCCTCGTCGGCGGTGAGGGCGTCGATCAATGCGCCCTTGCGGTCCACCAGACCCCGTGCATCGCAGAGGTAGATCAGCTTGTCGGCCTTGATCGCCGTGGCCACGGACTCGGCCACTTCTTCCCAGGCGAGATTGAAAATCTCCCCCGAGGGCGAAGCGCCGATGGGGGTAATCAGCACCACGTTTTCCTGCGCCAGGTCGGCCTGGATTTCTTCGGCGAGAATCTTGCGCACGGCGCCGGTCCATTGGTAATCGACGCCATCCACCACCCCCACCGGCATGGCGGTGATGAAGTTGCCGCCGGTGACGCGCAGGTAGCCGCCGGCCAGGGGCGTGTTGGGCAGGCCCTGGGAAAGCATGGCCTCGATCTCGATGCGGGTGACGCCCATGGCGCGCTTGACGCATTCCAGGGCGGCGCTGTCGGTGACACGCAGCCCCTTGTGGAAGCGCGGCGTCAGGCCACGGGCCTGCATCTCGGCGTCGATCTGGGGTCGGGCGCCATGGACCAGCACCAGATGGATGCCCATGCTGTCGAGCAGGGCCACGTCGTGGATCAAAGCCTGGGCGCGACCGTCTTCCAGCATCTCACCGCCGAAGGCGATGACGAAGGTCTTGCCGCGAAAGGCGTGGATGTAGGGCGCGGCCTGGCGTACCCAGGCCACCAGCCGGGCGTCCGCCTCCTGTTGGGCGGATTGTGGGGTGTCAGTCATGGAGAAAAATCACTTCTTCTTTTTACCAGGTGTTTTGCCGGCGCCCATGTCGGCATTGCCGTCGAGGGCGGCTTCGAGCCGTTCGCAAACCGTGCGCAGAATCTTCACCCGCGCATAGTTCTTGTCGTTGGCCTCGACCAGGGTCCAGGGCGCGTTGCCGGTGCTGGTGCGATCCACCATGTCGCAAACCGCCACATGGTAGGCATCCCACTTCTCGCGGTTGCGCCAGTCCTCGTCAGTGATCTTGAAACGCTTGAACTCGATCTTCTCGCGCTCCTTGAAGCGCTTGAGCTGCTCTTCCTTGCCGATCTGCAGCCAGAACTTGAGGACAATCGCGCCGGCACCGGCCAGCTCATGCTCGAAGTCGTTGATCTCGGAATACGCCCGCAGCCAGTCGGCCTCGGCGCAGAAGCCCTCGACCCGTTCCACCAGCACCCGGCCATACCAGGAGCGGTCGAAAATCGTCACCCGTCCGGTGCGCGGCATGTGACGCCAGAATCGCCACAGATAGGGCTGGGCGCGCTCTTCCTCGGTGGGTGCGGCAATCGGCACGATCTGGTAGTCGCGGGCATCCAGGGACGAGGTGATGCGACGCACCGCGCCGCCCTTGCCGGCGGCGTCGGAGCCCTCGAAGACGCAGATCAGCGACTTCTCCTTGAAGCGCGGGTCGCGCACCAGTTCCGAGAGCTTGCCTTGCCACTTGGCGAGCTGGTTCTCGTAATCCTTCTTCGCCAGCTTGTGGGTCAGGTCGAGTTCCGAGAGCACATCGCGGCCGTCGATATTGATCGGCACCTGGGGCGCCACCGGGGTGGTGGGCTTGCTGGCGCCGGCGAGACGCTGGCGGATGGCATCGAGGATGATCTTGCCGGTGGTCAGGGAACGGTAGCGGTCGTCCTCGCCCTCGATGATGATCCACGGCGCCCAGGGCGTGTTGGTCATGCGCAGCACATGGCCAACGGCATCCTGCAACTTGTCGTAGGTCTTGAGGCGATCCCAGTTCCACTTCGTCACCCGCCAGGCGGTGCGGGGGTCTTTCTCCAGCATCTTGAGACGCCGCTTCTGGCCGTCCTTGGTCAGATGGAACCAGAACTTGAGGATCAGCGCGCCCTCGTTCACCAGCATCTGCTCAAAGCGGTTGATCTGGTCGATGCGCTGGTCCACCGCCGACTTGCTCATGTGGCCTTCGATGTGGTCGTGGATCGGGCTCGAATACCAGGAGCCGGCAAAGATGCCGACCCGGCCCTTGGGCGGCAGGGCGCGCCAGTAGCGCCACATCACCGGGCGCTGGCGCTCCTCGTCGGTGGGCGTCGAAAACGCCAGGGTCGAGATGTAACGCGGGTCCATCCACTCGTAGAGGATATTGATGGTCTCGCCCTTGCCGGCGCCATCCTGGCCCGACACCAGCACGATGACCGGAATCTTGCCCTGCTCCTTGAGGTCGTATTGGGCGTCGAGCAGCGCGGCGCGCAGTTCCGGCACCGCCTTCTTGTAGGTTTCCTTGTCGATGCTGTGACCCAGCTCTGCTGATTCAAACATGCTCGCTCTCCCTAACGCTCAAGGCGGCAAAAGCCACCCACCGATGATGAAACTCGCGAAAGGCGGCATAAAGGCCCGCCCCCTCCCATCCTCCCCCTCGCAGGGGAGGCTATTGCGTTGCTCGCTGCGCTCGATAGTTCACCCAGCGCTCAATTTTTCGTTTCACGCTAAAAATCGCCCCACAAGGCCATCAGGGCGGCAACTGCCGCCATGCCGGCCGTTTCGGTACGCATCACGCGCGGCCCCAGGGTGAGGGGCTGAAACCCCGCCACCGTGGCCGCCTTCAACTCCTCGTCCTCAAAGCCGCCTTCCGGCCCCACCAGCAACACCACCGGCCCCGTCGGCGCCGGCAGGTCACGCAGGCTGCCGGCACCGCCCGGCGCCAGAATCCAGCGGGTTTCATTCTGCCCCGCCATGCGCCCCAGATATTGAGGCAAATCAACGATGGGCGCTACTGCCGGCGGCCGATTGCGGCCGCACTGCTCGCAGGCCGACACCGCCACCTGCTGCCAATGCTGCACCCGGCGCTCCATGCGTTCGCCCGAGAGCTTGATGACGCTGCGCCGCGCCGCCACCGGCTGAATCGCCGCCATGCCAAGCTCGGTGCCCTTCTGCACCACCCAGTCCATCTTGTCGGCGGCGGGCAGGCATTGCACCAGAGTCACCGTCAGGGGCGACTCCCGGTCCTCGTCGGCAAAGGCATCAAGCGTCGCCAGCACCCGCTTGCCGGCGATCTTGAGCCGCGCCTGCCAGGCGCCGCCACGACCATCAAAAAGCTCCACCGCCGCGCCATCGGAGAGGCGCAACACGCGCACCGCGTGGTGGGCGGCCTCGTCCGGCAGCTCCAGCGTGGCGCCGGGAGCGATACCATCGGGAACAAAAAATCTCGGTAACATGCGGGTCATTATAAGGACAGGAGCTAACGATCATGGTCAGCCTTAATCCTCCCGTTTGCGACTTCGGCTGGAAAGCCTTGGATTTCGACCTGCCGGGCGTGGACGGCAAGCGCCACAGCCTCGCCTCGGCGCGCGGCCCCAAGGGTCTGCTGGTGATGTTCATCTGCAACCACTGCCCCTACGTCAAGGCGGTGATCCATCGCATCGTCCGCGACACCCGCGAACTGGCGGCCCTGGGCATCGGCAGCATCGCCATCATGAGCAACGACCTCACCGACTACCCGGAAGACTCCTGGGAACACATGGTGGCTCTGGCGCAGGAACTCGACTTCCCCTTCCCCTATGTGCTCGACGAAACCCAGGCCGTCGCCAAGAGTTACGACGCCGTGTGCACCCCGGACTTCTTCGGCTTCAACGCCGACCTGCAACTCCAGTATCGGGGCCGCCTCGACGAGTCGCGCAAAGAAGCCGCTCCCGAAGGTGTGCGCCGCGACCTGTTCGAGGCCATGAAGCTCGTCGCCCAAACCGGCGCCGGCCCCCAGGAGCAGATTCCGAGCATCGGTTGCTCCATCAAGTGGAAGGGTGAAGCGGGGTAAGACAAAGGGCAAAATCTTTCACCGCAGAGGCGCAGAGACGCGGAGGAAGCGCAGAGGATCACTGGAGCATCCCCATCGAGGGCCGGATGAAAAGCAGATGATTTTCTCTGCGTTGCCTTTCTCCGCGCCTCTGCGCCTCCGCGGTGAGGTTGAGTTCCTTCTCTGAAATCAGGCCACCGTGCCGAACACCACGCCCAGGGCCTTCATCTACTGTTCGCGGCCTGGAACGGCCTGACGCAGGCTCTGGTCGGCGCCGACGGCGATTCCGGCCTCGCGCAACTGGCTGACCAGCCCCTCAACATCCTTGCCCGCCACCTGGGCCACCAGGGGCAGGGGGGCATCGAGCAGGGCCTGGGTCGCCAGCATATGGGGCGGCTTGCCGCCGCCCTGGCCGGGCGGGGAAATGAAGGAAGCACCCAGCAGCAGCGCAAAGGCCGCGACGATGCCGATGCCAGCGCGATGGGTGAAATGGCGCTTGAAGGCCGGGAAGTTCGCTACCGCATGCACCGCCACCGCCAGCAGCAAGGCCCAGCCGAGCCATTCGTGGGCTACCTTGTTGAGGCCGGTGTCGAGGTGGAAAAACATCAGAACGCCGGTCACGGCGATGAGGACAAAACTGCCGATGGTGAGGGGCGTCGCCCAGTCGCGGATTTTCATTTTTAGCTCCCGTGGAAATAAATGCATCAGGGAGCATTGTCCTCACTGCATGTAAGTCCTTTGTTGCAGTACGCGACGAGAATGTTTCCGGATGTTAGGAAACTCCGGGGCACCGTTGCGGGTCTCACCCGGCACCCGCTAGCGCAAGAGAATCCCGAGCAGTAATCCGGGCTTGAATTAGGCAAGGTCTTACAGTAGCTTACGGTATCGGCAACATTACTTCAGACCTATGTCACGTCTCCGCAACGCCCTTGTTGTGCTGCTGCTCGTCTGGGCCGGTCCAGGCTGGGCCCAGGTACGCCTTTCAGTGGCGGTGCCGGGGCCGCTGAATCTTTCCTATCTGCCCATCGACCTGGCGGCCAAAATCGGCGCCGACACGGCCGAGGGTGCAGAGCTGATACTGACGCAACTCGGCGGCGGCGGCCAGGCGCTGCAATACCTGGAGAACCGCAACGTGGACTTTGCCGTTGCCGGCGTCCCTGCCGCCCTCTCGGCCAAGGCACGCGGCAAGGACGTGGTGGTGGTGGCTGCGGTAGACGATCTACCGCTGTTCGTGTTCATGGTGCGCGCCGACCTCAAGGGCGACGTCAAGCGGCCCCGGGATCTCAAGGGGCGGGTGGTGGGCGTCAATACCAGCTCTCTGGCGTCAAAGACCACCTCCCAGCAACTGGCGGAACTGATCCTCAAGAATGACGGCGTCTCGCCGGCCCAGGTACGCATCATCGCCGCCGGCCAGAGCTGGGACGAGCAATCCTCCCTGATTCTCACCAAGTCCGCCGACGCCATTCTCGGCGACGAACCCTTCGCCTCCCGGCTCAAGGAAGCCGGCGAAGTGTTCTTCCTCACCAACCTGTCCAATCCCGCCGATGCGGCAAAAATCCCCGGCGCCGCCTTCCTCCACGCCGGTGTGGAAACCCGCAGCGACGTGATCCGCGACGCACCGGCCAAGGTGGAGAAGATGGTGGCGGTGGTGCGCCGCACCCTGCAATGGATGGCGACCCGCAGTCCGCAGCAGATCGTGGATGCCCTTGGCGTCAGCGATGACGCCACCCGAACTTCCCTGATCAAGACCCTCGGCCAGTATCCGCGACTCTACAGCCCGGATGGCAAGCTCTCTGCCCGCCAGATCGCCGAAACCGATACCTTCTATGCCGCCAGCGAAGGCACGGCGGGCAAGACGCCGCGTCTGGCCGACATGACCGACGACCGTTGGGCAGGCCGCAAACCGTGATCCGGCCCGCCGCCTCCCTGCGCCGCCAGGCAACCCTCGGCATGGCGGCGATACTCACCGCCACCCTGGCGCTGGCGCTGCTGGTCGCGGCACTGGTTTACGTCTACGCCTTCCGTCTCGCGATGCACACCCAGGGCGACACCCTGGCCAGCTACTACGAGACCAAGTTCGAGGAAACCGAGCGCGGTTGGGAAGATGCGGCCCTGCGCAGCAAATCGCGCATCGAGTTCAGCCGCATCCTGGAAAACGCCGACGGTCGCTGGCTGCGTCTGAAGGCGCAACTCACTGCCGAGAGCGTCTCGCCGATCTTCTCCGGTCTCGCCATCAGCAATGGCAGCGGCGCAATCGTGTTCCGTCACGGCGCCGGTCCCACCGGTCCCTACCCGGCCGCCACCGAGGCGATGAGTGAAATTTTTCAGCTGGACGCCCAGGGCCGCCTATTCCACGTCATCACCCAGCCCATCTGGCTCGGGCCGGACGGCATGGGCAGCCTGCATCTGCTGATTGCCCTCGACCACGCCCTGCTGCGCAGCCAGACCATCCCCGGCAGCGAACTCTTTCTCGCTTGGCAGGGCAAGGCCCTGGCGGCCTCCTCCGGCGAACAGGCGCTCGCTCAATTCGCCGGCCCCGCCCCCGAGGCCGGCCTCGGCCAGGCCCGGCGGGTGGAGCGGGAAATCAAGCTCTCCCCCCACCTCGCCGAGGGGCCGCAACTGCTGGTGCGCGCCAGCGTCGCCGCCCCCTTCTCCCCCACCGACGGCCTGTTGCTGGCAGCGGGACTGTTCGGCCTCCAGGCCCTGTTGCTGACCACCGCACTGCGACGCTGGCTGCGCCGGCTGCTCGCCCGCGTTGGCGCCCTGCAAACCGCAACGCAGGAATTCACCCGCAGCGGCCAACCGACCCCGGCGCTGGTTGCGGCCCTCGACCAGGGGCACGGCAAGACCAGCGACGAACTCAGCGAAGTCTCCGACGCCCTCTCGGCTCTAGTGTTCCAGTTGCACCAGCGCGAGCAGGAGCAGCGCCGGGCCGAGGGCCAGCTGCGGGCCAACGAACGGCGCTTCCGCGACATCGCCGAGTCCATGGGCGAACTGATCTGGGAATCGGACGAGTGGGGGCGTTTCGTTTATCTCTCGGAAAAGGTGGCGGAGTACTACGGCCTGCCGATGGAGAAACTGCTCGGCGCCAGTGCCTACGCCACCGTCCTCGACGAAGACCGGGAAACCACGGTGAACCGCATCAAGGTAGCCGCCCGCGCCTGCGTTCCGTTCAAGAACCTCGAATACCGCATCCGCCACAGCGATGGCTCCGTGCGCTGGCTTTCATCCAACGGCACCCCGATCTACGACGCTCACGGCGACTGCACCCATGCCTTCCGCGGCACCACGGAAGACATCACCCAGCGCAAGCAGGCGGAAGAAAAGCTGCTGCTGGCCGACAAGGTGTTTGCCTACAGCAGCCAGGCGATTGTGATTACCGACCGCGATAACAAGATCGTCACCGTCAACCCGGCCTTCTCCTCGATCACCGGCTACGACGCCAATGAAGTGATCGGCAAGAACCCCAAGGTGCTCGCCTCCGGCCGCCACGACAAGGCCTTCTACGCCGCCATGTGGTCCGACATCAACCGCTTTGGCGCCTGGGCCGGCGAGGTCTGGGACCGGCGCCGGAACGGCGAGATCTACCCCAAGTGGCTCGACATCAACGCCGTGCACGACACCATCAACGGCCAGGTCAGCCATTATGTCGCCACCTTCTCCGACATCACCGAGCGCAAAGCCAACGAGGAACGCATCGCGCAACTGGCCTACAACGACCCCCTCACCAGTCTGCCCAACCGCTTCTCGCTCTCGGTACGCCTCGAACAGTCTCTCGCCGACGCCCGCCGCAACGCCGGGCGCCTGGCGGTAATGTTCATCGACCTCGACCACTTCAAGACCATCAACGATTCCCTCGGCCATGCCGTTGGCGACGAGCTGCTGATCGCCGTCGCCGGCCGCATCCGCGCCTCCCTGCGGGAAACCGATACCGTCGCCCGCATCGGCGGAGACGAGTTCGTCATCGTCCTGCCCGGCATCGACGGCCCCGAGGACGCAGCGCGCATTGCCGACAAGCTGATCGAGTCCGTCGGCACCCCCGTCTCCATTGCCGGCCACCCGCTCCACACCTCGCCCTCGGTGGGCATCAGCCTCTACCCCGATGACGGCCGCAACATCGACACCCTGATGAAGAACGCCGACACCGCCATGTATTACGCCAAGCAACATGGCCGCAACAACTATCGTTTCTTCACCACCGAAATGAACACCTCGGCCACCGAGCGGCTGCAGCTTGAATCCCAGTTGCGCCATGCCCTCGAACGTCAGGAGTTGTTCCTTGCCTACCAGCCCCAGGTGGATATCGCCAGCGGCGCCACCATCGGCGTTGAGGCGCTGGTGCGCTGGAAGCACCCGGACCGGGGCATCATTCCGCCGCTGAAATTCATCGCCATCGCCGAAGAAACCGGCCTCATCGTGCCGCTAGGTCAATGGGTGCTGGAAGAAGCCTGCCGCCAGGCCATGGCCTGGAGCGCCGAGGGCCTGCCGCCGCTAAGGGTGGCGGTCAATCTTTCGGCGCGCCAGTTTCGCGACCGCCACCTGCTGCAACAGGTGCGCGACGTTCTCACCCGCACCGGCCTGCCGCCAGAGCGCCTGGAACTCGAACTTACCGAGAGCGCCATCATGGACAATCCGGAGCAGGGGGTGGAAGTGTTGCGTAACCTGCGCGCCCTCGGCCTCCACCTCGCCATCGACGACTTCGGCACCGGCTATTCTTCCCTCAGCTATCTCAAGCGCTTCCCGATCCAGCGCCTGAAAATCGACCGCTCCTTCGTCATGGACCTGGAACACGACGCCAACGACGTCGCCATCGCCCAGGCCGTGATCGCCCTCGCCCGCACCCTCGGCCTCGGCGTCACCGCCGAAGGCATCGAGACCGCCGCCCAACTCGAAATGCTGCGCAGCTTCGGTTGCAGCGAAGGCCAGGGCTACCTGTTCAGCCGCCCGGTTTCCGCCGAGGAAATGCGCCGCTTCCTGGCCCCGGACCAGCGTCCGGGGGCGACGATTGTTCAGTTGCACTGAAGCGCGGGGAAGAAATTCACCACAACGGGCGTTAAGTGTGTAGTGGTCAAGAAATTTCGGACACTGCGATAGGATGTTCATAAGCATTGGGCGGTAGGTAACCCAAGGTTGAGTGCAGGCGAACACTGTTATAAAAGCAAACGATGTAATCCGTGATGTCACGA
>Ga0316605_10000135_pt1 | contig 68524 bp, 55 predicted proteins | sample OWC_soil_day20_n_FD_207666 | JGI IMG/M metagenome (GOLD analysis project Ga0316605, IMG submission 207666) | Wetland soil microbial communities from Old Woman Creek delta, Ohio, United States - OWC_soil_day20_noCT | ecosystem: Environmental > Terrestrial > Soil > Wetlands | place: USA: Ohio...
TCGCATCGAGCACGGCCACCGTGCGCACACCGGGCATCGCCTCCGCCAGGGCCTGCAGGCGCGGCACGGCGGTCTCGACCTTGCGGCCGTTGCGCCAACGCGGCAGATCGACAATCACCGTGGCCAGAGTGTCGGAAGTGGCCTCCAGCTGCCGGCCCAGGTTGATTTCGATCACCCGCGCCTGGGTCAGCAGGCGATCGCGCTCCTGGGCGTCGGTCTGCCGCCATTCGTCCACATGGTTGTAGGCAATCAGGCCGCCGAGCAGCAGCAACATGGCAACCAGCAACACCCACTGGCCAATCAGGGCACGTTCAAAATTGCGTTCCTGCTTCAATCGCGGGCCTCCCCGTTTTCCCCCGGCATCGCCTGCGACAGGCGATGTAGCGCTGCAATCTGCCACGCCGCCGGCCCGCTGGCAATTTCCCCTGTTACCGGTAGCGCTATTGTCCCACCCAGGCAGCGGCGGGTCGCCAGCGGGCGACCCAGGCCGGCAGCTCGGCCGCCGGCATCGGGCGGGCAATGCCGTAGCCCTGGGCAAGCTCGCAGCCCATCGCCAGCAGGGCGACGCCGTGCTCGACAGTTTCCACCCCCTCCGCAATCACCGTGCGCTGGAAGACGCGGGTGAGGCCGATGACGCCTTCGACGATGGCGCGATCCTCGGCATCCTTGAGCATGTCGCAGACGAAGGACTGGTCGATTTTCAGCACCGACGCCGGCAGGCGCTTGAAGTAGGTGAGGGAGGAATAGCCGGTGCCGAAGTCATCGAGGGCGAAGCCGACGCCGAAGTTCTTGCACTCATCCATGATCCGCGACACCCGCGCCATGTCTTCGAGGGCAGCGGTTTCCAGCACTTCGAGTTCGAGGCGGCCGGTGGGAATCGCCGGGTAGCGGGCAAGCAGGGTCTTCAGCACGGCGATGAAGTTGTCCTGCTGCAGGTGACGGGCGGCGATGTTGACGCTGACCTCCAGGTCCAGCCCGAGGCCCTGCCAGACCGTCATCTGTTGCAGGGTCTGGTCCATCACCCATTCGCCAAGGCGGATGATGAGGTCGTGGTCTTCGATCAGGGGCAGGAACTCCAGGGGCGGCAGCAGGCCGCGCTCCGGATGCTGCCAGCGCACCAGGGCCTCGGCGCCTACTACCTGGCCCAGGCGCATGTTGACCTTGGGCTGGTAGTGCAGCACCAGTTCGTTGTTGGCCAGGGCCTGCTCGATGCGGAACAGCTTCTCCCGCGCCACCTTGGCACGACGGTCATGCTCGGGGTCGAACAGGTGGTAGCGGCTGCGGCCCAGTTGCTTGGCCTGGTACATGGCCTGGTCGGCGTGGCGCAGCAGGGTGTCCGGGTCGGCATCGTCGAGGGGAAACAGGGCGACGCCGATGCTGGCAGTGAGCACGATCTCCGCGCCATCGAGCATCACCGGCTGCGCCAGGGTGTGCAGCATGCGCTCCAGGGCCTGCTCGCCTTCTTCGACCTTTTCCAGGTCCAGCAGCAACAGCACGAACTCGTCACCCCCCAGCCGCGCCACGGTGTCGCCGCCACGCAGCCCCTGCTTGAGGCGGCTCGCCATTTCCACCAACAGGCGGTCGCCGGCGGCATGGCCGAGGGCGTCGTTGATCGGCTTGAAGCCATCGAGATCGAGGTAGCACACCGCCATCATGGCGCCGGAACGCCGCGTCTGGGCGATGGCCTGGCCCATGCGGTCGGCGAGCAGGACGCGATTCGGAATGTCGGTAAGGGCATCGTAGTGGGCGACGTGTTCCAGCTTCTCTTCGTGCAGCTTGATGCGCGTGATGTCGGTGAACACGCCGACATAGTTCTCGACCTCGCCCCGGGGGCCGGGCACCGCCGAGATGGTGAGCAGTTCCGGGTAGGCCTCGCCGTCCTTGCGCCGGTTCCAGATTTCACCGCGCCAGAAGCCCTCGGCGGCCACCGCCTGCCACAGGGCGGCGTAAAACTCCGACCCCTGACGCCCTGACTTGAGCAGGCGCGGCGTCTGACCGATCAGCTCGTCGCGGCGGTAGCCAGTGATATCGCACAAGGTGGGATTGACGTCCACGATGCGTTCTTGCGCATCGGTGATGCAGATGCCTTCGTGGGCATGGGTGAACACGCTGGCGGCGAGCTTGAGGGTGCGCTCGGCGAGCTTTCTGTCGGTGATGTCCTGGATCACACCGATCAGCCGTATCGGCGCGCCGGCGGCATCGAACTCCAGCATGCCGCGTCCGTGCACCCAGCGCTCGGCGCCATCCTCGACGCGCTGGATCATGTATTCCTTGTCGAAGGAAAAGCCCTGACCGACGACGGAATGCTGGAGGTAGTCGGCCATCTCCTGGCGTTGCGCCGGGTGCACCAGGGCCAGCCAGCCGGCGGCGTCGCGCCGGTAGTTGGCGTCGATACCGAAAATCTCGTCCAGCAGGTCGGAGCTGGTCCAGCGGTCGCCCTGGATGTCATAGGTGTAGTGGCCCAGGCAGGCCACCCGCAGGGCTTGTCGCAACAGCGGGTCAGCGGCGTCCATCATGGCACAAGCTCCAGTTCGACACGGTTGCGACCGTTTTCCTTGGCGCGATAGAGGGCGCGGTCGGCACGGGCGAGAATGTGGTTGGGGTCCAAATCCCCGGCGTCGAGTTCGGTGACGCCGATACTGATGGTGACGGCCACCGGCCCGCCCTCGGTGGCGGTGGGGCTGGTCGCCGCCGCCTGACGCAGACGCTCGGCCAGTTCGCGCGCGCCCTGGGGTTCGGAACCCGGCAACAGGACGGCGAACTCCTCGCCGCCAAGACGGCCGAAGCAGTCGATACGACGCAGACTGTCGCCGATCACGCTGGCGAAGTGCTTGAGTACCAGATCGCCGACGCCGTGGCCATGACTGTCATTGACACGCTTGAAGTGGTCGAGGTCGATCATCAACAGGGCGGCGGGCTTGCCGAAGCGTTTGACGCGGGCCAGTTCGGCGGCCAGTTGCTCGATGAAGTGACGACGGTTGGCGATGCCGGTGAGGGCATCCGTGGTGGCGAGGCGCCGCAACTCGTCTTCCATCGCCTTGCGCTGGGCGATGTCGGCGAACACCACCACGGCGCCCACCTGGCGGCCCTGCTCGATCATCGGCGTCACCGTCAGATGCACCGGGAAGCCACGGCCATCGGCGCGGATGAACCAGTCTTCGCCGGCCCGGGCGCGGCCGTCCTTGAGGGTGAGGTTGATCGGACACTCGGCCTCGGGATGAGGGCGGCCATCCTGATGACTGTGATGTATCAGGCGATGCTGGTTATCGCCCAGCAGGGACTTCTGGTCATAGCCGAGCAAGGCAAGGGCGGCGCGATTGGCGAAGGTGGTGTTGCCGTCCAGATTGACGCCGCAGATGCCATCGCCGGCGGACTCCAGCAACAGTTCGTTGTGACGCGAGAGGCGCTCGATCTCGGCCACGGCCTCCTGGCGCGCCTGATCGTTGTGATGGGCCTCCAGCACCTGGGCCAGCACGGCGAGAATCGGCGCCAGAGCGTCGATCTGCGCCGGGCCATAGCCACCGGGGCGGTTGGCGAGACCAACCAGGGCCAGCAGACGCGCGCCGCGCTTCACCGGCAGGGCGAGGAAGGCGGTCGGCGGTGAAACGCCGCCCTGGCGCGCCAGGGCCTCGGGCAGGCCGAGGGGACGCGGGTCGATAGCGGGATCATTGACCAGCAGCGCTTCGCCGCTCTTGAGGGCGCCGGCGCACAGGGTATCGAGGTCGTGAATGTCGATATCGTCTTCCACATCGCCGGCCTGGGAATGCAGGGCGCGTAGCGTCAGGTAAAGGACGCCCTGGGGGTCCGTGCGCACCTCGCCGACAAAGCCGAAGTCGCTGCCGGTGATGTCGAGCAGGTGAGACAGCAGGGCCTGGAAGGCGTTGCGGCGACCGCTGCGGCTGATAAAGGCGGTCTGCACTTCGCTGATGCCCTTGAGCACCCGGTTCTGCATGGCATCGGCGGCAGCCAGGCGACGCAGGCTGTCGGTGGCAGTATCGAGCTGGCGCTGCCATTCGCCGCGCGAGCGTCGCAACAACAGGATCAGCACCGCCTGCACAACACCATAGGAGAGCAGGAAAATCGCGAACAGGCGCCACTCGGCGCGCTGGTGGCGGGCGAGCAGATCGCCGACGTCGCGCCATGCCAATACCGACCCCACGGGTTCCCGTTCAGGATGCAGCTTGCCCGCATAGTCACGCAGCACGAAGCGTGTCAGATGGTAGGTCTTGCCCTGCCAGTCGAGAAACTCGACGCTGGGATGATCCTTGAGCTTGGGCAGGCGTGAAGCTTTCATCCACTCCCGGATTTCGGGCCGCGAGGTGGCTTCGAGAAAGCAACGGCAGCCGGCTTCGGCCTCCAAACCGCTGAGATGCTTGAAATCCTTCCAGACCGCAGCATCCACATGCTCCTTCTTCAGCAGCACGGCAAAGCCGGCGCCGAGCTGTCGGTCGAGGCCCTCCAGTTGCACATCGAAGGAGGTGCCGGCTTCGAGCACTCCAAGCTGCTCCTCTCCCGTCGCCGTCTTCGCCTTCACCGGCACCACACCACGAATGCCGGAATACACCCGGCCGGTTTCAAAACCACTGCGGGGATGACCATCCCGGTTCACGTCCATGATGATGTGACGCAGGCCATCCATGGAGTCGCCAAACTTTTCCGGCGTATGGACGCGCAGGAAGGAGGTATCGCCGGGGCCGAAATGAAAATGCAGTTGGCGCACGGCAAAGTCTTTCTGGATACGCCGCCATTGCGGCTCCACCCGCGCCAGCAGCGCCATGCGCACTGCCGCCGCCTCCTTGCCGCCGGCGCCGCCGCCCTCGGCCAGTTGGGCGCGACGGCCCGCCTGCATCAGCCGCACCACTTCCGGATCACTCGCCACCAGGGTGGCAAGGGAAAGCATCTGCTGCTCCATGCCGGCGAGGGCGACATTGAAGGCGGTTTCGGTACGTTCCGCGTCCCGCGCCAGAGTCAGGCGCAATTCGTCCTGGTCATGGCTCCAGGCCACATAGCTGCCGGCGGCGAACATCGACGCCAGGGCCAGGCTGGCCGCCCAGGTGATGGCACGGAAGGAAGGGGAGAGAAAGGACAAGGCGGTCGGAACGCTCGGGGAATCCGCGAAACACAACTTGCGTAATGCTGGATTCTACCCACCGATGCCATCGCAGCGGGGATGTTTGATTGATCCGAAAACGTCTAACGCGCCGCTCCCTCCCCTTCAAGGGGAGAGCTGGGGTGGGGGTGGGGATGGGGAATCGCCGACCCAGTGCACCAGTTCGATGCGGCCGTCCAGATGTTCGACCACGGCGGTGCAGCTATCAACCCAGTCGCCGCAGTTGATGTAGGCGACGCCATCCACTTCCTTGATGACGGCCTGGTGGATGTGGCCGCAGATGACGCCGTCGAAGCCGCCTTCGCGGGCCGCCTTGGCCACCGACTGCTCGAAGTCGAAGATGAAGCTGACGGCAGACTTGACCTTGCGCTTGGCATAGCCGGCCAGAGACCAATAGCCGGGACGGCCGAGACGCCGCCGTACCCAGGATATCCAGGCGTTAATCCTCACCAGCAGGTTGTAGCCCATGTCGCCCAGCACGGCGACCCAACGGTGGTAGCGGGTGACCTGGTCGTATTCGTCGCCGTGGGTGAGGAGGAAGCGCCGCCCGTCCGCGAGGCGGTGCACCGGATCGCGCACCACGTGGATGTCGCCGAAGGCGGTGCCAAAGTAGCCGCGCAGGGCCTCGTCGTGGTTGCCGGGCACGAGAACCACCCGTTCGCCGTGCCGGGCGCGGCGCAGCACCTTCTGCACCACAGTGTTCTGGGCCGGGGTCCAGGCGACGCCGCGGCTCATGGCCCAGAAGTCGATGATGTCACCGAGCAGGTAGAGTTCCTCGGCCGGGTATTCGCGCAGCAGTTCGACCAGGCGCTCGGCCTGACAGGCGCGAGTACCGAGGTGGATGTCGGAGAGAAAGAGAGTGCGCACGGCGGGCATGGCGCCGGCAGCCTAACAAGCCCAGGTTACGGCCGCGTTACCCGTTACCCCCTCCCCTTCAAGGGGAGGGTTGGGGTGGGGATGGGGAAAAGCAGGCGGGAATGTCACATGATTTACGCCATTTATTGCCCCATCCCCCTCCCGCCTTCACTCTATGTTCCGCACAAATTTCGGGCATAAACTTCCATATGAACTAAACTCACGTCATATTCCGTGCCCGACGAGGATGCCGCGATGGACACCCATTCCTGCCAGGAAGACCTCAAGCAATTGACGGTGCTTTATGTGGAAGACGAGGAGACCATCCGCGCCGAGGTGGCGCATTTCCTCGACCGCCGCGTCGGCCGTGTGCTCACCGCCGCCAATGGCAGGGAAGGGCTGGAGATTTACCGCGCCCAGCGGCCCGACCTGGTGGTGAGCGACATTCAGATGCCGCAGCAGGATGGTCTTGCCATGGCCGCCGAAATCAAGGCGCTGGATCTCGCCATGCCGGTGATTTTCACCACCGCCTTCGACGATATCCAGTATTTGCAGCAGGCCATCAGCCTCGGCGCCGATGGCTACGTGATGAAGCCGATCAAGCTCGATCTGCTGATGCAGACTCTGCTGCGTTGCGTATCGACGCTGATGCACCAGCGCGAACTGCTCGCCAGCCGGGCGCAACTGGCCGCGTACCACCAGGCGGCGGAAGAGGAGCGGCGGCTGGTGGCCGACCTGATGGCACACATGATGCGGCCGGAAAATCTGCGCGACCATCAGCTTCAGTACTGGTTGCGGCCAGCGGAAACCGTCGGCGGCGACCTCGTCGCCGTCGCCCGCACCCGCAACCACAAGCTCTACGTGATGCTGGCCGATTCCACCGGCCACGGCCTGCCGGCGGCCCTCAACCTGCTGCCGATCAACCATATCTTCTACAGCATGGTGAGCAAGAACCTGCCGGTGTCGCTGATGGTGGAGGAAATGAACTGGGCGGTGCGCGACCAATCGCCCACCGAACGCTACGTCTCCGCTCTGGTGGCCTGCATTGATACCCGCAACCACCTGATCGAGGTCTGGAACGGCGGCCTGCCGGGGGCGTATTTCATGACCGCCAGCGGCAGCATTGCGCGCAGCTTCGAGTCGAGCAATTTCCCTCTCGGCATCCTCGACCGCACCTTCGTCGCCGAGACCGATGTCTACCAATGGACGGAACCGGGCCAGCTGGTGATCTACTCCGACGGCCTCGAAGATGCCGAAGACGAGGCCGGCACGGCCTTTGGCGGCGAGCGCGTGATCCAGGCGCTCCAGGGCGCAGCGACGGATAAGCGTTTCGACGCCCTGGTCGGCGCCGTGGAAAGCCATCTCGGCAACCGCCACGCCTTCGACGACATGACCCTGGTACTGGTTTCCAGCCAACCGCCCGCTAAAAACTAACTGTCCGCCAGGCAGAGGTCCACGTCGATGCCGTATTTCTCCGGCGCTTCGTAACTCAGAATACGGTCGCTTTCGCTTTTCGCCAGGTCGAGCCGATAGGGCCGCAGGGCGGCGACCTGGCGGGTGTCGTACACCACCAGCAGAATCGGCCGGATCAGGTCGGCCGGATTTTGTTCGACGACAATACCGACCAGCCCGCTCTCCAGACTCACCACCGTACGCACCGGGTAGATACCGAGGCTACAGATGAAGTGGGCCACCAGTTCCTCGTTGAAGTGGAAGCGGCTCCACTCCTGGAGCTTGCGCAGAGCCTCCGCCGGCGTCATCGGCTGGTGATAAACACGCTCGGCGGTAATGGCGTCGTAGACGTCCACGATGGCCGCCATCTGCCCGACGTGGGAGATTTCACCGCCCTTGAGGCCGATCGGATAGCCGGTGCCGTCGTAGCGTTCGTGGTGGTGATCCATGACGTTGAAGGCGGTGGGGCTGACCCAGGGCGCCTCGGCGAGGATGTCGCGGCCATAGGCCACATGCTGGCGTATCTCGTCGAACTCGCCATCGGTCAGGCGACCCGGCTTGTTGAGTATCTGCGGCGGCACACGCATCTTGCCGATATCGTGCAACAGGGCGCCGATGCCTACATCGGCGGTGGTGCGGCGGTTGAACTTGACGATCTTGCAGAAGGCAGTGAGCAGCGAACAGACGCCGACGCTGTGCTGGAAGGTGTAATCGTCCTTGGTCTTGAGCTGACCGAGCTGGATCATGGTGCCGAAGTTGCCGAGCATGGTCTGGGTGATGCCTTGCAAGGATTCAGCCACGGCGTCGAATTCGATCTGTCGCCCCAGGCGCACGTCGCCCATCATGGTGCGCACCAGGCGGCTGGCGCTGTCATGGACCGTTAGAGCGTCCGCCAGCTCCTTGCGGTTTGCCAGCCGGTGCTGCATCGGCACTTCATCCCGGTCGGCCAGGCGCTGCATCTCCTCCTCCAGCTTGCGCCTGGCCTCGTCTTCCGTCGGGGAACCCGGCAGGTCGTCGCCGAGGTTGGTGTCGATGTACACCTCCTGGGTGCCCAGTTCGCGAATCTTTTCCACCTGATCGTCTTCGGTGATTTTGTAGCGGACCGTGAAGTTGGGCTTGATGCGCCAGCTGCAATTCACGTCGTGAACATACATGCCAACTTTGAGTTCGGTGATGGGAATTTTATGGATCATGGCGGCCGGGGAACGCTCCCGTCATTCCATCACGAACATCTTGTTGAAATTGGAGATCGACAGCACCCGCTCCAGGTCCGGCCCGCATTTGCGCAGCACTACGGTTTTCTTCGCCGCCGTGGCCTGTTCCCGCAATAGCAGCAGCAAGCCGAGGGCGGAGCTGTCCATGAACGGCACCTGATGAAAATCAATCACCACGGTTTCCACCTCGTCCTCACCGATCAGCGGCCGGGTGGCGTTGCGAAAGGTGAGATTCGCCGTGAGGTCGAAGCGACCACTCAGACTCACCAAGGCCCGGTTGAATTCCTTTTCTATCCTGATTTCCATGACTGTCTCCTTGGCTCAGAAAAGCTCGACGTTTCTTCCGCCCACGCCCGCAGCGGCCATCTGGTTCAGCAGATTGCCGCCCTCGTCACGCTGGCCGTGGGTCTGTTCGCGGCTGACGAAGTCGGCGAGGATGGTCTTGATGGCCTGGCCACCGCATTCAATCGTTGCTTCTTCCAGTTGCAGGCCGGCGGCGATTTCCTCCAGCACCTGGCTGCGTCGCGCCACTGCTTCGTCGCCGCGCTCGATCATCTGGCGCACGATGTCCTGGTACTGAACGCTGGCGATCATGTCGTTGATCTGGGTGGTGAGTTCGGCATTGATGACGGCGGCCTCGGCGATCTGCCCCGTGAGTTCCTGGCGCAGAAGCTCCTGGCGTGACTGCATGGCATCCACGGTTTGCACCAGATGGATGGCCTTGTCGAGCTGGCCGCTGGTTTGCGCCTGAATTTCCTTGCTGAAGGCGTGGGCGACGCTGTTCTGGGCGCGCTCGATGCCGCTCCACACCATGCCGGCAGCCTGGTTGGAACTGGTGGCGAGCTTGCGCACTTCATCGGCGACGACGGCGAAGCCCCGGCCCTGTTCGCCGGCGCGGGCAGCCTCGATGGCGGCGTTGAGAGCCAGAAGATTGGTCTGGCCGCTGATGTCCTTGATGACGCTGACCAGTTTCCCCAGTTCGCCAACGTCGTCGATGATGTGGCGGAACTGCTCGCGCTCCTGGCGGATACGTTCCGGCAGTTGTTCGACAAACACCTTGATTTCCCCCATCGCGGTCTGACTGTTGGCTATCGCGCCGCCTTCCGGCCCGGCCTCGCCGTTCAGCATGGACACCAGACGGCTGTTGAGTTGGTCCAGGTTAAGGATGCGTTCAACGATCCGCCGCGCGGAATCCTCGGTGACGTTGATGATGTCCAGGTGTTGCTCCGCCAGGGAGACATCGAGTTGTTGCGCCTCCTTTAGCGCCTCGGCGGTTTGCAGGCATTTCTCCTTGAGCAGATCGCGCTCCAGTTGCAGTAGCGAGATGTAGGCCAGGCTGGAGAAAAACGTGGTTTCGACGCCGCCCCAGTGGCCGATCCGGATCTTGGTCAGAACCACGAAGGCCACCGTGCCCACCCCCAGTATCATCAGCGCCGCCGCCAGGCTGCTGCCCATTCCCGGCGCCAGCCCCCAGGCGCGGGAGAGGGCGTCGACGCTGTCCGATGCCAGGTAAACCAGCAGGGCCACAGCCAGAGCCATGGCGACGATCAGGGTAAAGAAGAAAACCCGAATCTGCCGCAACTGGCGAAAGGCGTTTTCGTTCCATATTTTTTCGACGCTGCTTTCCATGACTGCACTCCCTAAGCGCTGGCGGCATCCGCCGTCGATGCCGACGTGGGCAGCAGGATGTGGAACTGGGCCCCTTGTTCCCAGTTGTCGGCCCAGATGCGGCCACGCATGTGCTGTTCGATGACGGTTCGGGTCAGATAGAGGCCGATGCCGGACCCCTTCTGTTTGGTCGTGAAATACGGGTCAAACACCTTGTCGATAATGCTGCGGTCGATGCCCCCCGCCGTGTCACGGAGGAAAATCAGTGCCTCGTCGCCGTTGTGATCAACACGGATTTCGATCACCCGCCGGCTGGCCTTGCGCTCCACCAGGGCATCTTTTGAATTCGCCACCAGATTCAGCATGGCGTGAAGAAACTCGTTCTCGCGACCGTGGACCATCACCTCGTCGCCGCTGACAATCATCTCGATCTCGTGGGCCTTCAAGGAGGCGGCCATGAGGTCGACGCATTTCCTGGTCGCCGCCAGCAAGCCGAAATCCGCTTCGGCGCCTTGGCGGGAGAAGAAGACGCGAAAGTCGTTGATGGTGTTGGCCATCTCGTCGACCGCCAGTTGCGCCCGGTCGAGAGCGCTCTCCAGGGATGAGGCATCCAGGAGGCCTTCCTGGCTGTCGTAGCGCAGGTTTTGCAGGATCAGGCCGAGGCTGCTCAGGGGCTGGCGCCATTCGTGGGCGATATTGGCAATCATCTCGCCCATGGCCGCGTCGTGAGCCTGGCGCATCAGCAGATGCTCTTTTTCCAGCACCCGTGCAGTTTCTTCCTCAATGCGCTGACTCAGCAGGGTATTGAGTTCCAGCAGGGACTGCAGCGCCAGGCCTTCACAGTCCATGGCCGAGCTGATTTCATTGCGGGGACGGGCGATCCCCCGCGTTATGGCGGGCTTTTCGGTGAGCATGGGGTCCTCCTGATCCGCTTACGATTTCTACGATGCGGTCACGAGGCGACGCGAGCCGAGCCATAGGCCCAGCGCAAATAGGCCAGCCGCAGGCGCAACATGGCCTGCCCCGCCTCCGGGTCGCCCCGGCGGGCCTCTCTTTGCAAGGTAAGCCGCGTCAGTTCAAGGGCCGAGGCCAGTTCGCGGGGTTTGGAGTCGGGGGCCATTTCGAGTATTTCCTCAAGGCGCGCGTTCACGGTCGGCTCCTCAGGACAACAGAATCACGGCGTTGCAGATGCTGCCATCGTCGTCGCCGATGCGGTCGCAAATGCACTCGCCGCACATGGGGCTATTCACCACATGGCAGAGGTGGAACAGCGCCCGTTGAAACTGCGGAAACGCGGAACGGCTTTCGAGTTGATGATGGCTGATGAGGTCGGCGCCATGGCATACGGCGCAGGCCAGCTTGCGGATCGGATATGACAGGCTTTCATCGCCGAGCAGCCGGCTGGAGGAATCCTTAATTGTTATTAGGTTCGGGTTCATGGCGGTCCTCCTTGTTCTCTCGTGACAGGTTTGTTGCTGGTATGCAGTCTTGTCTTCAAACCCCCCCGGGTCAATTTCTCGAAAGCCATAGGGTTTTGTCATTTGAGATTTCACAATATGGGATGCAAATGCCTAACGCTATGTAAAGATTGCATTTGTTGCCATAGGCATATTCTTAAGGCAGCCTCATGACTCCCGCGAGAAATGCACCGTAACATCATGTTTAATAATCACTTGTTGAATGTCATGAATATCCACTTTTGATATTCGTCAACATAGTGTGAAATATTTCACACTCTACGGCCCTGCCATTGCGGTCGCCGTTGTCGATTCCGGAAGGGTGGCCTACGGTTAAAGGTGCTTGAGATGACTGCCGCAACCGGCGCGGCAGTCGGAAGCGCCGAAGCCCGGCACGGGAATCCCGCCCTTCACGGCGCGGTTGAGGGTGCATTCGTCGCGCCGGGAACGCTTTACCTCCAGCACCGTGACGCCGGGGGCCATGAGCAGGTAGTCGATGTGCCAGCGCAGGGCCTTTTCCCGCCGCAGGTGGCGGGCAACGCGGGCCTCGAAGTTACGTTTGGCGGAGCCGGTGTAAACGTAACGCCCGGCGGGAAAATCAAACTCGCCCAGGCACCCGACCACGATCCGCAGCGGTCGGGCGACGTCAATCAGCAACTGGTAGGTGGTAAACGGAAGCGCCATTCAGCCTTGATCCTGAAAACATCGCTTGAGCCACGCGCGCTGTGGCTGACTGCTTTTCCCCGCCCTGATCAGGCCGGCAGTTGCAGGGAAATATCGTTCCAGAACTGCTCGGCAAAGCGACTGCCACGGGCCGCCTTGACCGCTTCGCGGAACTTTTCCGCCTGGGCGCGAAACTCGGCCGGGGTCTTGGCGGACTCGATGCGGGCGGCAAACATGTCGGCGTCGGGACCCATGGCATCGTGGAGCATTTTTACCGCCAGACGTTTCACCGCCGTCAGATCCGTCAAGGAATCCGACGCGCCGGACGCGGATGCCCCCGCCCCCGCGATTTCCTCGATGAAGCCACCTTCGAGCAGAGACTGGAGTTGCTGATAGGCCTCGGTGGACACCGCCGCCTTTTTCAGCAAGGCCTCCATGGAGGTCTTGCCATCCACCAGAATCAGCAACGTGCGACTGCGCGGATGCAGCCCGTGGGCGCGGCTCTTGATCTCCTCCGCACCCTTGTCGGTCTTTTTGTAAATACCGGATAAATTCATCGCTCCCCCTTCTAGCGCCCCGTGTTCCGCTTCATGACGGAATCTGTAATTCGTGGGTTGAGAGATTATTCCAGAATTCCGGTCAGGAAAGACGCCGCCGCCTCAGTGCGCGCCGTAGTAGGGCGAGGGCAGGACATTCGTTCACCCGCCGAGGCATCTGGCGGGTGCCACTGTTACGGATCGACTTACCGGATGCTCCCGGACCGGGGCAACGATCATGTCCCGGTAGTACTTACTGTCAAAGCCTCGCTTGCGGACAGCCCTAGGTTTAGACGGAGACGCGCCAGTGCCGCATCCACGGTGCGACCGTGTTGCGCAATCACATTCAGAATTTCGCCCGGAGAGCGTACATCGCGCTCTACCCGAGCCCTTGGGTTGACGGCTTTGAGGTCAAAGCTTGCCGCGTCGATGGTATCGGCAGCGGCCTGAGAATCGCGAGCAGCCTTCTCGACTGTCAACAATTGTTCGCGGCATTCCGCCAAGGTATTGTCATCAGCTCTCGACTTCTTCAGCACCGCGATCTTGTCTTTGAGAATGACGGCCTCGGTCTTGAGTCGCTCCACGTCGGCCAGATGCGGGGCCATCGCTTCGCGAGCTTTGGTGCGACGTGCGGTGAAATCCACTAGCCAGGAAAAATCGCTTTCAGCAGCCGGCGTACCGCGTTGAGCCAGTAGACGGGCGAAGCTTGGAAATGGCTGATCGGCATTGCCTTCCTGCTCACGCCAATCGCCCACCAGCGTGGCTGGTAGCGCCGCATCGTCCAGAACGTTGAACCCCGGACCCCAGCCGAAGTGGGCCAACGTTATCGGCGTTTTCTTGCCTACCTTGATATGCGACAGGTCGTAGTACCAGATGCGCTCGGTCTTCTTTCCCTTGGTGAAGAACAACAGATTGGTCTTCACGCCCGCGCCGGCGGTGGAGAACACGCCGCCCGGCAGGCTGACGATGCACCACAGCTCGCATTCATCGAGCAGCTTGCGTTTCGTCTCGACGAAGGCTGACTCGTTGGTACGGAACAGCAGCCCCTCATCCAGCACCACGGCGCAGCGCCCGCCGGGCTTGCCGTCCATCGGCGCTTTCAGTTCCGAGAGGATGTGCTGCAAGAACAGCACCTGAGTCGAACTGGTTTCAAAGCTGTAGTTCTTTTGCGCATCCTTGCCTTCCTTGCCGCCGAAAGGCGGGTTAGTCAGGACTACATCGAAGGTGGCCGGCGCCTGCTCGAATAGCGCATCATAGGTCGGTGCGCCGGACAAGGTGTTGCCGTGCCACAGATTCGGCTGATCAATGCCGTGCAGCACCAAATTGGCCAGTGCGATGGGGAAGACCAGGTTTTCTTTCTCCCGGCCAAAGAAGGTGTCGTGTTTCAAGCGTTCCAGATCAGTAGCCGAGGCATTGCTGCCCAGGTTACGCGCCAGGTAATCGTAAGCCTGGGCGAGGAAACCGCCGGTGCCGCAGCAGGGGTCATAAACCGTCTCGCCCGGCTGCGGGGCCAACGTGCGCACCATAGCCCGCACGACCTCGCGCGGCGTAAAAAACTGGCCGCCGTCCGAATTCTTCTCGCCCATCTTCAACAACAGATCCTCATAGACCTGCGACAGCGTGAAGAAATGCTGGTCGTCGATGTGATCGATGCTGATCTGGTGCACCAGATCGAGGATGTTGGCGAAATCAGTTTCCGAATCCACCCGCACCCGCTCGACAGCGGTCATGATGCGCCCGATCACGCGCTGCTTCGGGCTTGCCGACGGGTTCGGCTGCCCGGCATTCGGCCCCTCGCGCACGATGTCCAGTCCGTGCAGATAGGGCAGCAACTCCTTGTTGATGAAGGCGAATAGGTCGCCGACCTTGGCCTTCAAGGCTTCACGTTTCCATCCAACCGGACGGCCCTCTGGCGTTAGCGACTTGCCTTGCGTATCAAGTGGCGCAGCCCAGTCCTGCCAGCGATAGGGTTCGCGCAGTGCCGGTGCATAGGGCCGACCCACAGCCTCGGCGGCCTCCCGCTCGCGGGCCTCCTGCGCGTCGAGGATGCGCAGAAACAGAACCCAGGTCAGTTCTGGCACGTACTGCAACGCACTGGCGCAGTTGGAGCGGCGCATGATGTCGCAGATCGACTTGACGAAGCTTGAAAGCGACTGATTCGAGGCGATGGTTTTGGGAGCTTTGGCGGCTTTCTTGTTTGGTGTAGCGCCTTCGGCGTTTTTCTTGGGTCGAGCCATGGTCAGGTGTTTTTCTTCTCCAGCTTTTTCTTCGCGGATTCGATCTGCTGAATACTGTTCTCGGGTTTAGGCAAGTTCTCGGGCATGGTGCCGCCGAGTTCCTCAATCGTCTGGCGGACCTTACGGCCCACGTCAAAGTGCGTCTTGTTGGCCTGCAACTTACCCCGCACCTTGTCGCGGCGCAATTTCTCCTCGGTCTGCGTGGCTCGGAACAGGTTAGCCGCCAGTTCGGTACTGCCCATGTGGTCGAGAATCTTCTGGCTTTTCTTCAGGCCCTTCTTGGCGTGGATTTCCTTGTGGCCCAAACCACCATACAGGCCTTTGTAGCCATGGTCCTGAAAGATGGCGAACTCGATACCCGTTTCCACCCCCGCCTGCTTTGCGGCGGCGGCCAAATACTTGTTGTGGGTAGCCAGTTCATTGCGGATGGCCAAACGCTTGTCGTCCTCGCTTAGTTGCGCGAACTTGACGTCGTCAGCCAGTTCCTGACGTCGTGTCTGCATCGCAAAGTAGGTCTGGCCGTTGGCAATCACCGGTTTGCTTGGGTCGCCATTCTGGACGATCAGGTAGCAGGCATAGCGGGACAGGCGAAAATCCTCGACCTGCCGCTTTGCGCCAGAGCCGATGTCGACCATTGTGAGGACATCCTCAATATGGTCCTCCACCTTCTGGCCGCTGTTGCGGCAGGCTTCCTTGGTCCGTTCGACGACGGGCAGAAAGTGCCGGTACTGGGAATAATCCAGGACCGTAGCCAGTTGGCGGGCCAGCCAGAATTCGTTACCCTCGTCATCAAGGTGCCGAATGCTCTCGAAGGTCGCATGGTGCTGCTGGGAGATGGATTTGTCAGGCATCTTCAACGTCCTCCTCAATATCAAAAATCTCGGCCAGCAGGCGTTGCGGCAGGCGTTCGATTTCGCGCAAGCGGGCTTCGACGCTTTGCTTCATTGGCCGCAACTCGGCCAAGGCTCGGCTGGCAGCCTGCTGAACCGGGTAGGGCGGCAGCACTATCTCGCCTTCGGCCAGGCGGTTGAACAGCATCCGCTCCCGCACCGCGCCGCGCGCCAAAGAAGAAATGCAGCGCTCGCCCTCCGGTGAGCGCAACCAGTAGTAGAACCAACGCGAATCGACCACGCTTTCGCGCCCGCGCAGCGCCACGTAGTCGGGGCTGGTGATGCCCGGCGTATCGCCTTCATCGACCATCGCAATGGAGCCAATCAGGATACGCATTGGGTTGTAGAACACCGTGCCCACCCGCACCGGCTTGTAGCGCTCGGGGTGCTTGCCTACCTGCTCCTTGGCTGGCGCCAACCCGTCGCGCGTGGCCCCCAGTACGGGGAAATCCGCCCAACGTGCGCCAACGCCTTGCTTGACCTCATCCAATACATCGCCGAGTGAACGGGCTTCCGTGTCGGGATGCGCCAGCGTCTCGCGGATGATGGCGTTGGCGAGGCGGGTCAGTTCGCGGAGTTGGGCGGTGGCAGCTTGACGGGCTTCTTCGACGGCGGCGAGTTGAAGTTTGATTTCCGAAACGATGCGTCTTTGCTCTGGCTCATTCAATTTCGGTACTTCTAGAGCCTCAAGATGTTTCGAATGTCGCCCATAACCATCATTGCGAATACGTGCGCCCTTGAGGAAATAAAACAGATACTCTGGATCGAAGCCCATTCGAGCGCGATATAGCCGGACACCATCAGCGCCGACAGCAAAAGGAAAGTCGGCGACTTTCACGCATCTGGTGTGATCACCAAAAATAATCAGCGGCAGGTTTTCACGTCGAACGATGGATTCTTCGTTCGTGTAGCCAGCTATATTCGCTTGCCCCTGATCAATGATCGGATATTTGCCTTGAAGTAAATATTTCGCTGCCGGAATTTTTGCTTTTCCTACCGGAAGTGCCTCGAAAGCATCGCAAAAAGCTACCGTCACAGAGTTCATACCCCAAACAACCTCACCTTCGCCTCGCGCAGCACATCCGCCGGCTTGCCCAGGGATTTCAGCGCTGCCAGCCCGCCGGCGTGGCGGATGTCGGGCACATTCCATAGTTCCGTCGACTCCAGCGCCTCGGTGCCGCCGAGGGCGAACTGGTGGCCGATGCCCTTGAGCACGATGGCCGTTGAGTCGGGCATGCCGTCCCACCAGGGGCGATTTTTCTCGATATAGAGGGCGCCGCGCTCGGGCCGCTTCAGCGCCTTCTCGCGGTAGCCGAAGTGGGCGAACAGATCGAAGTTGTCGCAATCGGCCATGTGCAGCATGTCGCGCACCTGGTCGGGCGAGTAGTGGGCGCTCAGAAGGTGCTCGATCAGTTGCTGGCGCTTCTGGGTTTCGACCCAGAGGCTGCGGAAGTCGTGCAGGGTGGCGGCCTCGCGTAGCACGCGGGCGACCATTTCCTGCCGATACTCTTCGAGCGGCACGGCCACTTCGCGGCGTTCGCCGTCGATGATGCGCTCTTGCAGGATGAAGCGACCGAGGGACTGGACGCTTCCTTGGTGCCCGGTCTTCATCTCCGGCAGGGGCAGCGGATCGTCGTCATCACCGTCGCCACCACCGCCCTCGTCATCGCCGCCCGGTTTCTTGACACGCGGCTTGGTTGGCGCGGTGATGAAGTCGGTGCCAAACAGGTCGGTGACGCCGGTGTAGTCGTAGAGCCAGAATTTGTATTTCTGCGTTTCTTCGTGGATGCGGGTGCCGCGCCCGACCATTTGGTAAAAAAGAATGCTGGATTCGAGGTAGCGGAAGAACACGACGGCATTCAGCCGCTCGATGTCGACCCCGGTGGCCAGCAGGTCGACGGTGCAGGCGATGAAGCAACGTTCGCCGGAGCCGCGCATGGATTCAATCAGGTCCGCGCCGCCTTCGGCGGTGCACTTGAAGGCGTAATGATCCTTCGGCGTCTGCCCCTTTTCTTTGCACCAGGCGGCGTAGAGGCGCTGCATCTGCATGGCGACCCGATCGGCATGCAGGTCGCGGGTGCAGAAGATGATGGCTTTCTGCTCCGGCCCGCCGTGCTCGCACAGGCGCTGGAACAGGTCGGCGCACATGGTGTTGATGCGCTCGGGCAGCAGGATGTCATCGTCGAATTCGCGGGCGGTGTATTGCGCCTTGAGGTCATCGGGCAGGATGTATTTGCCGGTGCGTGCGTCGATGGCCTTGGCTGCGAGAACGTCTTCGCGGGTAAAGGTCTTCCAGTCGATGGAGGGCTTGAGTTTGACGATTTCGCAAGCGGCGAGATAGCCGTCTTCCTGCGCCTGGATCAGGGTGTATTCGTAAACCGGTTCGCCAAAGTAGCCGAGGTTGTTGGCGGTGATGGCTGCATCGTCGGCAGTTTGATGTTTGGATTCGCGCAACTGGCGTGGCGTGGCGGTCAGGCCAATGTGGATGGCGTCGGGATTGCGCTTGAGCACTTCGGACCAGCGGCCCCAGGCCGAGCGGTGACACTCGTCGATGACGATGACGGAGAAAGAGTTTTCGGGGTAGTGCTCGGTGAGGAAGCTGGCGTAATTCTGATCGGCATCGTCCAAGCCCAGAGTCTGGTAGGTGGCGATATGGACCTTGGCGTTTTTCGCGGCGTTCTGCCCTCGCTCGGTCTGAACGATACGCACACTGCCCTTGGGGAAGGACTTGGACAACTTCTCCCACGCCTGTTCGCGCAACTCGTCGCGGTCGCACAGGAACAGCGCCGGTTTGACCAACTGTCCCGCCTCGTGCAAACGCCACAAAAGATTGGCAGCGATGACGGTCTTGCCGGCGCCGGTCGCCAGCGACAGCAATACCCGGGCATGCTCGCCGCTCTGGCGGCATTGCAGCACTTTCTCGAAGGCGGCCCGAATCGCAGCATCCTGGTAGTAGCGCGGCTTGTTGAAGGCTGCCGCATCGGCCATGAACAACATCGCCGACTCGGGGGCGGTGATATCGAAGCCAACATCCTTGGCGTAACGTGCCGTCAGCTCGGCATGACTGGGGAAGTCGGGGAATGGAAACGGACCATCGGGCATTTGCGTGCCGAGATCGAATTCGCCATAGTGATGACCGTTGGTGGCGAAAACGTATTGAACGGCAAAACGCACACACTCGGCGTAGCGCTTGCCTTGCTCCATACCCTTGAGCGGATCTTCCGTTTCAGCCTTGGCCTCGATTACCCCGACCGGTAGCGGCCTGGGCATGTCTGCGACTTGCACACACAGCAGGTAGTCAGTGCGGCCATTGCCCGTGCGCCGTCGGCCCTTATTGCCGGTAGGCTCAACCGGGGCCGGTGTTTCAAGCTTGACGCGCCACTGGCGATAACCCTTTTCCCTAAGGATGGGATCAATCAGTTCGTAGCGAGTTTCGGCTTCGTTGTAGGCCACCGGATTACTCCCACAACTTACACTGCTTAAATGTCGATATTACGGGCGTAGAGGGCATTGCTCTCGATGAACGCGCGGCGCGGTTCGACTTCGTCGCCCATGAGGGTGGTGAAGATTTCGTCGGCGCTGATGGCGTCTTCGATCTGCACCCGCAGCAGGCGGCGCACCTTGGGGTCCATGGTGGTTTCCCAGAGCTGCTCGGGGTTCATTTCACCGAGACCTTTGTAGCGTTGCTTGGTGAGGGTGCGCTCGACTTCGCTCAGCAGCCAGCGCATAGCATCGGCGAAGCTCTCGACGGCTTGCGACTTCTCGCCGCGACGGACCATGGCGCCGGAACCCATGAGGCCGGAAAGCATCTGGGCGGTCTTGCGGATCTGGGCGTAGTCGCCGGAGACGAGGAACTCTTCGTCGAGGACGGAGTAGCGCTGATTGCCGTGACGCATCTTCTCGACGCGCAACACCCAGCGCTCGGCCTTTTCCTGGAACTCGGCAACGACGCGGGTCTTGTCGTCGAGATGACGGCCAAGACGCGCGGCGGAATCACGGGCAGCGGCTTCGTCGGCGAGGTCGACGGCGATGTCGTGGGCCAGCAGGGCATGCAGCATGGGGCCGTCGAGGAAGTCGGAAAGGCGCTTGATGACGGCCTCGGCTAGCAGATAGGAGCGCGCCAGTTCGCCCAGGGCAGCGCCGTCGATTAGCTCGGCGCCGATCTTCGGCGTTAGCGAGGCGCCGTCGAGGGCGAGGGTGAGCATGTGCTGATTCAGCTCGTGGTCGTCCTTGATGTAGCGCTCGCTCTTGCCGTGCTTTATTTTGTACAGCGGCGGCTGGGCGATGTAGACGTAGCCTCGCTCCACCAGTTCGGGCAGCTGGCGATAGAGGAAGGTGAGCAGCAGGGTGCGGATGTGGGCGCCGTCCACGTCGGCGTCAGTCATGAGGATGATGCGGTGATAACGCAGCTTCTCGATGTTGAAGTCGTCCTTGCCGATGCCGCAACCGAGGGCGGTGAGGAAGGTAACGATCTGCTCGGAGGAGATGATCTTGTCGAAGCGCGCCTTCTCGACGTTGAGCACCTTGCCGCGCAGGGGCAGGATGGCCTGGAACTTACGGTCGCGGCCCTGCTTGGCGGAGCCGCCGGCGGAGTCGCCCTCGACGATGTAGATTTCGCACAGGGCCGGGTCTTTTTCCTGGCAGTCTGCGAGCTTGCCGGGGAGGCCGATGTTATCCAGCACTCCCTTGCGGCGCGTCATTTCACGTGCCTTGCGCGCTGCCTCGCGGGCACGGGCGGCTTCGACGATCTTGCCGGTGATGGTCTTGGCGTCGATCGGCCGTTCGAGCAGAAACTCGGCGAGCTTGGCCGCCACCACGTCTTCCACCGCCGGACGCGCTTCGCTGGAGACCAGCTTCATCTTGGTCTGGGAGGCGAATTTTGGATCGGGCATTTTCACCGATAGCACACAGGCCAAACCTTCGCGCATGTCGTCGCCGGCGATGTCTACCTTGGCCTTCTTGGCGATTTCGTTTTCTTCGATGTACTTGTTGATGACCCGCGTCATTGCCGCGCGCAGGCCGGTGAGGTGGGTGCCGCCATCGGATTGCGGAATGTTGTTGGTGAAGCACAGCACCTGCTCGGCGTAGGAGTCGTTCCACTGCATCGCCACTTCGACGTCGATGGTGACACCGCTGTCGCCAACCTTTGACGAACCGCAGGAGAAGAAGACGTTGGGATGGAGCACGGTCTTGCTGCGATTGATGTACTCGACGAAGCCCTTGACGCCACCAGAGAAGGCGAAGTCTTCTTCCTTGCCGGTACGCTGGTCGATGAGCTTGATCTTGACACCGTTGTTGAGGAAGGACAGTTCGCGCAGACGTTTGGCGAGGATGTCGTAGTGGAATTCGATGTGGCCGAAGATTTCCTCGTCGGCGAGGAAATGTACCTCGGTGCCCTGGGTCTTGGCTTCACCAGTGACCTTGAGGGGGCTGACTTCGACACCGTTCTGAATTTCAATCAGGCGATCCACGGCGTGGCCGCGATTGAATTCCATTACGTGCTTTTTGCCATCGCGGCGGATGATCAGGCGCAGCCACTTGGACAAGGCATTGACGCAGGAGACGCCGACGCCGTGCAGACCACCGGAAACCTTGTAGGAGTTCTGGTTGAACTTGCCGCCGGCGTGGAGCACACACATGACGATCTCGGCCGCTGAACGCTTGGGTTCGTGCTTGTCGTCGAACTTGATGCCGGTGGGAATGCCGCGGCCGTTGTCGGAAACAGAAATCGAATTGTCGCTGTGGATAGTGATGACGATATCGTCGCAGTAGCCGGCGAGAGCTTCGTCGATGGCGTTGTCCACCACCTCGAAAACCATGTGGTGCAAGCCGGTGCCGTCGGAGGTGTCGCCGATGTACATGCCGGGGCGCTTGCGCACGGCTTCGAGACCTTCGAGCTGCTGGATTGAATCTTCGTCATAGCCGCCGTTGCCGGCGTTGATTTCCTGCGTCATTTGATTTCCTACGATTTACTGCCGTGGCATAACTGGAACAACAAAACCCCACTCGCTTGGCGGCGAGTGGGGAAAAACACTGGCGTGTTAAATCCGCATCGGCATTACGACGTACTTGAAGCGCTCATTGCCGGGCAGCATGAAGAGGGCACTGGAGTTGGCGTCAGCAAGACGGCATTCGATCTTTTCGATATTCAGGTTGTTCAGCACATCGAGCAGATAGGTGACGTTGAAGCCCACATCCAGCGCTTCGGCGCTGTAGTCGATTTCGATTTCTTCCTGAGCTTCTTCCTGCTCGGCATTGTTGGACATGATCTTGAGGCTGCCGGCGCCGAGCACGATGCGCACACCGCGGAACTTCTCGTTGGTGAGAATCGCCACCCGTTGCAGGGATTGCAGCAGCTGGGCGCGGTCGAGAGAAATCACCTTGGTGTGGTTCTGGGGAATCACACGCTCGTAGTCCGGGTACTTGCCGTCAATGAGCTTGGAGACCAGTTCGATGTCGCCGAAACGGAACTGGGCCTGGGTCGGCGTCAGGCTGATTTCGAGGGGCTCGTCGTTGTCGGCCAGCTGGCGCGAAAGTTCGAGGATGGTCTTGCGCGGCAGGATGACTTCGAGGCGCTGATGATTGCCGCCGATTTCCTCGGAAGCATAGGCGAGGCGATGGCCGTCAGTGGCAACGACACGCATCTCGGAGCCATTGACCACCAGCAGCAAGCCGTTGAGGTAATAACGGATGTCCTGCTGGGCCATGGAGTACTGCACCAGGGCCAGAAGGCGCTTGAACTGCTTCTGGGAAATTTCGATCTTGGTCTGCTGACCATCGGCGATGGCCATGCGGGGGAAATCTTCGGCCGGCAGGGTTTGCAGGTTGAAGCGGCTTTTGCCCGCCTTGACCTGAAGACGCTTGTCGTCGAGGTTGAGGCTGACCTCGGCGGATTCCGGCAAGGAGCGCAGGATGTCCTGCAACTTGCGTGCGGCCACCGTCAGGGCAGCTTGATCGGTACCAGGGGCTTCGGTTCCGGTGCGGATCTGGATTTCGATGTCGGTGGCGAGCAGAGTCAGCCGACCACCGTTCATTTCCATCAGGACGTTGGAGAGGATAGGCAGGGTATGACGCTTCTCAACGATGCCGCAGACCGATTGCAAAGGAGACAAAAGCTGATCGCGGGGTCCTTTGAATAGAAGCATATATAAAGTCTCCAACTAATAATAAGTAAGGCAGGAATCTGTGGATAAACGGCAAATTCTATTTTAATTCACTGAGTTGCGCTGTTGAAAGGGATGGGGGGAAAGTCGGTATGAAAAAAGAGCGGTTGGGGGCGGTTCGGGGTGTGGGTGTGAATTGATGACTTATCCACAATCGGCCCCAAGCTTGTTCCCAGGTTTTCAAGAGACTTGTTCTTCATCCTTTGATGGTTTGCTCCAGCACATGTATGTCGTTGTTTAGTTTGGTGTCTTTGGTACGTAGATCGGCGATGGTGCGGCAGGCGTGGAGCACGGTGGTGTGGTCGCGGCCGCCGAAGGCTTCGCCGATTTCCGGCAGGCTGTGGGAGGTCAGTTCCCGGGCCAGTTGCATGGCGACCTGGCGCGGACGGGCAATGGCGCGGGTGCGTTTTTGCGAATACATGTCGGCGACCTTGATCTTGAAGTAGTCGGCAACAGTCTTCTGGATTAGCTCAAGGGTGATCTGGCGGTTGGTGGCGCCGATGATGTCTTTAAGGGCTTCCTTGGCGACGTCAATGGAAATGTCGCGGCCGTGGAAGCGGGCATAGGCAAGCACCCGGTTGAGGGCGCCTTCGAGCTCGCGCACATTGGAGCGCAGATGCTTGGCAATGAGGAAGGCGACGTCGTCGGAGAGGGGGATGCGGGTGGATTCGGCCTTCTTCTTCAGAATCGCGACGCGCATTTCCAATTCCGGCGGTTCGATTTGCACCGTCAGACCCCAGTCGAAACGGGAAATCAGGCGTTCTTCGAGGCCCTGGATATCCTTTGGATAAGTATCGCAGGTGATGATGATCTGCTTTTTGGCTTCGACCAGCGCATTGAAGGCGTAGAAGAACTGTTCCTGGGTGCTGCTCTTGTTGTTGAAGAACTGGATATCGTCGATCAGCAGCAGGTCGAGGGAACGGTAGTAGCGCTTGAAGGCGTCGTAGGTCTTGTTCTGGTAGGCGCGCACCACATCGGAAACGAAGTCTTCGGCGTGGAGGTAGCGGATCTCCAGAGTTGGGTCATTGGCCAGCACGGCATTGCCGATGGCGTGAATCAAGTGGGTCTTACCGAGACCGACGCCGCCATACACAAACAGCGGGTTATAGGAGGTGCCGGGATTCATGGCCACCTGCTGGGCGGCCGCGCGGGCCAGATCGTTGGCACGGCCGGTAACCAGGGTATCGAAGGTGAAGGCCGGGTTGAGGCGCGACTTTTCGTAGATCGGATCGAGAGTGCGAACTGGCGCGGCAGAGGGCGTGGCGCCCGGTGCAGTGGCGGGCGCCGCTGTGGTTTCATCGTCTGGCAGGGCGGCAACAACACGCACACCATCCTGAACGCCGAGGCTGACCATCACCGGCCCCTGAAAATACTCGCGGCCCAGGGCTTCGATCTGGCCGAGAAAACGCTCGCGCACCCATTGCAGGACGAAACGATTCGGCGCAGTTAAACGCAGGCAACGGGAATCGCCCTCGGTCTCGCCATCGTCTTCGAGGCGCAGACCCTTAATCCAGGTATTAAATTGCTGAGACGGCAGTTCCCGTTCGAACTGGCTCAAGCAGGCTGACCAAAAATTGCTCATCGGCTCGCTCATGGCAGGGGGGTGCCGTTTAAGTTATTGATTTATTATTGTTTGTTAATTATTTCGGGGTCGCTGACGACCACGCGAAGGGGCGATTCTAACCCCTTTTGGCAAGAGTTATCCACAGCGGGGAAAAATCATTGGCTTGACAAGGAGGCCCTGAACCGCTGTAATCGCGCGTTTCTCTAAGGAAGGGAAACCTCCATGAAACGTACTTACCAACCTTCCGTCGTGCGCCGCAAGCGTACCCACGGCTTCCTCGTCCGTATGCGTACCCGTGGTGGTCGCGCCGTCATTCGCGCCCGTCGCGCCAAGGGACGTCATCGTCTGGCTGTCTAAGGCGAACTGAGGCGAGCTGAGTTTCAACGAGCAGGCTGGATTCCGACATGGCCGGGCTGGGTTTTCCCTCAGGCCATCGGTTGCACAAGGCGGTGGAGTTTTCCGCCGTATTTTCCGGCCGTCGCCTGCTGCGCGGCGAACGCTTCGATCTCATGCACCGGGGCAATGGCTTGCCCCATGCTCGTCTTGGCCTTGTAATACCCAAGCGCCAAGCTCGTCATGCGGCGGTGAGAAATCTCGTCAAACGTCAGGCGCGGGAAGCTTTCCGCTGCCGTGGCGGGAACCTGCCGGCGCTGGATCTGGTGTTGCGCCTCACCAAGCCCCTCAAGGGGCCGGTTGATGACATGCAACGCCGGGCCCTGCGCAGCGAGATCGAGGCCTTGCTCTCGCGTTTGCCGTCACCGGAACCAAAGGAGCTATTGCCGTGAAATGGCTGTTGATGGGAGTGGTCCGTTTTTATCGCTACGCCATCAGCCCCATGCTGGGTTCCCATTGTCGTTTCCATCCCAGCTGCTCGGCGTATGCCCTCGAAGCCATTGAACGCCACGGCGCCGCCCGTGGTTTTACTCTTGCCCTGCGCCGTATCGGCCGCTGTCACCCTTGGAGTGATGGCGGTTATGATCCCGTGCCTTAATTTCGCATTCTCCCTTCTGTCGTACCAACCCTGATACCGCCATGGATAACCGTCGCCTGATTCTTGTTCTGATGTTCGGCCTTTCCTTATTCATGCTTTGGGACGCTTGGCAGAAATTCACCCATCCCCAGCCTGTGGCTGCCGAAGCCGCCACTGCCACAGCAAATAGCGCCGGCAATCCTGCGGCTGCGGCTGCCGGCGCCGCCAGTGCGGTTGCCACGCCAGCGGCCGGAGCTGCCACCGGCGCCGTGCCGGTTGCCGCCAATGCAGCGTCCAACCTGCCTTTCGTGACGGTCAAGACCGACTTGTACATCGCGCAGATTTCCGCCCGGGGCGGTGATCTGGTGCGTCTGGAACTGGTGACCCATCACGCCACCGAAGACAATAAGAAGAACTTCGTCCTCTTCGACAACGGCGAAAAGCATGTGTATCTGGCCCAGAGCGGGCTGACCGGCGAGGGCAACACCAATCACAACACCACCTACACGCTGCCCGCTGCGCCGGCCGAACTCAAGGAGGGCGCCAACGAAGTCGTGCTGCGTCTGGAAGCGCCGCTGGCCAACGGCCTTAAGGTCTCCAAGACCTATACCTTCCATCGTGGCAGCTACCTGATCGACGTCGATCAGGAAATCGTTAACAAAGGCACGACGCCGGTGGCGCCCTACGTGTATTTCCGTACTGTGCGTGACGGCAAGGCGCCGGAGGGTGAAAGCGGCGGTCTCGGCGCCAGTACCTATACCGGTCCGGCCGTGTTCACCGAGGAAGCCAAGTTCCAAAAGGCGGCCTTTGAGGACGTCACCAAGGGCAAAGCCAAGTTCGCCGCCAAGGCTGACAACGGCTGGGTCGCCATGATCCAGCACTACTTCGTATCCGCCTGGCTGCTGTCGGGCAAGGGCGAGCGTGAATTCCTCATCGGTGACCTCGGCAACGGCCTCTACGCCGCCGGTCTGCGTCTACCGGTGGCTGCCATCGCCCCCGGCGCCTCGGCCCGCGTCGCGGTGCAGCTCTACGCCGGTCCCCAGGAACAGGACAAGCTATCGAAGATTGCTCCCGGTTTTGAACTGGTGGTGGACTACGGCTGGCTGACGGTGATAGCCGCGCCCCTGTTCTGGGTGCTGGAGCTGATCCAGAAGTTCACCGGCAACTGGGGCTGGTCGATCATCGGCCTCACGGTGCTCATCAAGGCGGTCTTCTTCCCCCTCTCCGCCGCCAGCTACAAGTCCATGGCGAAAATGAAGCTGATGGCGCCGAAGCTGCAAAAGCTCAAGGAAACCTTCGGCGATGACAAGGCGCGCCTGAACCAGGAGATGATGGATCTCTACAAGCGCGAGAAGATCAATCCCCTCGGCGGCTGCCTGCCGATCCTGGTTCAGATTCCGGTCTTCATCGCCCTCTACTGGGTGCTCGGCGGCGTGGTGGAAATGCGCGGCGCCGCCTGGCTGGGCTGGATCACCGACCTCTCGGCCAAGGACCCCTACTATGTGCTGCCCCTCATCATGGGCGCCACCATGTTCTTGCAAACCAAGCTGAATCCGGCCCCCGCCGACCCGATTCAGGCCAAGGTGATGCTGGCGATGCCGATCGTGTTCACCGGCATGTTCTTCATGTTCCCCTCCGGCCTGGTGCTCTACTGGACGGTGAACAACCTGCTCTCCATCGCCCAGCAGTGGCAGATCAACCGTCTGATCGAAGGCGGTGGTGACAAGAAAACTGTCTGACGCTCATGATCGGGAAGGCTGCCTGCTGATGAAGAAATACGCGAAAAGCGGCATAAAGGCCCACCCCCACCCGACCTCCCCCTCTCGGGGGAGGCGATAGCTCTGCTCGCTTCGCGAGAAAATTGACCCAGCGTCAAATGGTGTTTCACGCAAAAGACGCCATCGCCGCCATAGCCACCGCGCCTGGGCGCGGCGGCATCGGCGTGGTGCGGGTGTCGGGCGCCGACCTGGCGGCTCTGGCCGAGACACTAAGCGGCAGGACGCCGCAGCCGCGTCAGGCCCACTTTGCGCATTTCCGTGATGCTGAAGGCCGTGTCATCGATAGCGGCCTGCTGCTTTACTTCCCCGCGCCCCATTCCTTCACCGGCGAGGACGTACTCGAACTTCAGGGCCACGGCGGTCCGGTGGTGATGCAGATGCTGTTGCGGCGCTGCCTCGAACTTGGCGCCCGCCTCGCCGAGCCGGGGGAATTCACGCGCCGCGCCTTCCTCAATGACAAGATGGACCTGGCCCAGGCCGAGGCGGTGGCCGACCTGATCGACGCCACCACCACCGCGGCGGCGCGGCAGGCGGTGAAGTCCCTCGACGGCGAGTTCTCGCGCCAGATCCATGTCCTGGTCGAAGGTCTGAGCGAACTGCGCATGTTGGTGGAAGCCACCCTCGACTTTCCCGACGAGGAAATCGACACCCTGCGCGACACCGACGCCGTGGCGCGCCTCGACCGGGTGCGTGAGCAGCTCACCGCCCTGCGATGCCGCGCCCACCAGGGCAGCCTGCTGCGCAGTGGCCTGACGGTGGTGTTGGCGGGGCTGCCCAACGTCGGCAAGAGTTCGCTGCTGAATCGCCTTACCGGCGAAGACCGCGCCATCGTCACCGAAATTGCCGGCACCACCCGCGACGCCCTGCGCGAGACGATACAGATCGAGGGCATTCCCCTCCACGTCATCGACACCGCCGGCCTGCGCGACACCGACGACCCGGTGGAGAAGATCGGCATCGAACGGACCTGGAAGGAAATCGAGCAGGCCGACGTGGTGTTGCAGATCGTCGATGCCCGCGCCGGCATCACCCCTGCCGACCACGCCATCGACCTGCGCCTGCCCACTGGCGCGACGCGGCTGGTGGTGGAGAACAAGGCCGACCTGGCCCAGCGCGAGGTCGGGCGTTTTGAGACGGCGGGCCGTATTCATCTGGTGCTCTCGGCGAAGAGCGGCGCCGGCATCGACTTGCTCCACGACGAACTGCTGCGGGTGGTGGGCTGGCAGGGTTATGGCGAAGACGCCATTCTGGCCCGGGAGCGTCACTTGGAAGCCCTGGCCGAGGCGGCGCAACGCCTTGATGCGGCGGCGGCCAATCTGCAAGCCGGCATCGAGCTGGTGGCCGAGGAATTGCGCCTGGCTCAGGAGGCTCTGGCGCGCATCACCGGCGAATTCACTGCTGATGATCTGCTGGGCATGATCTTCTCGCGTTTTTGCATCGGGAAATAGCCCGACAGAATATCCGGGTATTTGCGTCGGGTATGTCTTGCGCAAGCCCGAGAACACCGACACAATGGCTCCATGGCCCCTGTCGACGCTCACTATCGCCGCAAGCTGATTGCCTTGCTCGCCACTGTTTTGGGTGGCGCGGTGATGGTGGCTGTTTACCTGCTGCATTCGATTCATCAGGAGGCCCTTGGCAACGCCGAGGTAGCGGCGCGCAATCATGCTGGCATGCTGGAGGCGCGCTTTGATGCCACCCTGCGCCGCCTTGACGCGGATTTGCTGGAACTGGCGGGGGATTTCAGTCCTCAGGTTCCTGACCGCAAACAGAACGCTGCCCAGGGTCAGGGGGTCGAGCAGCGTCTGCGCGGGCATCTGGAGAAGTTTCCCGAACTCGTGGGTCTACGCGTCTTCGCTGCCGACGGCCGCATGATTTATGGCGTTGGCGGCGTGGCCAAGGCCGGCATTTACGTTGGCGACCGGCCCTATTTCAAGATTCACATCGACGCACCGAAGACCGGGCTGTATTTCTCCCCGGTGCTGTTTTCCAAGAGCGCCGAGAAGCCCGTGGTCAACGCCAGCCGCGCCATTCGCGACCGGGATGGGCGCCTGCTTGGGGTGATCTCCGCATTGATTGATCTGGAGTATTTCGAGGGCCTGCTGAAATCCATCGACATCGGCACCCAGGGCCTGATTTCCCTGCGGCGCAGCGACGATAGCGCCCTGGTGCTGCGCTGGCCGGTCCAAGCAGACGCCATCAACAAGCCATTGGCCCCCGGCAACAAGATCATGGAACGCATCGTGGCGGGTGAGCGCACGGGTACCCTGCGCTTTGCCGCCCAGACCGACGGCGTCGAGCGGGTGGTGGCGTTTCGGCGTCTGCAAGACTATCCATTTCATGTTGCCGTCGGCCTGGCGACCCGCGATGTGCTGGCGGCCTGGCGGGGTCAGGTGGTGCTGGTAGGCGCTGCGGGGCTTGCCCTGCTGCTGGTGCTAACGGTGCTGGCGCGGCGCCTGCTGCGGGCGGAACGAGCCGTGATAACCGAGGCGGCGCGGCGGCGCATTCATTTCGAGACGGCGGTGGATGGCATCACGGTGCTGGATGCCGAGGGCGCCCTGGTGGAAGCCAATCCCCAGTTCGCCGCCATGCTCGGCTGCACCCTGGAGGAGACGGCGGGCCTCCATGTTTGGGACTGGGACGCGAAATGGAGTCGGGAGCAACTGCTGCAGCTGATGGCGGAGCTGGCCGAGAACGGCGGCGCCACCTTCGAGACCGTGCACCGGCGCTGTGACGGCAGCCTGCACGAGGTGGAGATCAGCGCCAATCCCGTGGCTCTGGATGATCGTCAGTATTTCTACTGCGTTTGCCGCGACATCAGCGAGCGCCGTCGCGCCGAGGCGCAACTCTCCAGTTCCGAGCACCGCGCCGCCACCGCCTTCCGCGCCAGTCCGCTGGCGGCGTCCATCGCCCGCGCCCGGGACGGTTTGTTCATCGAGGTGAACGAGGTCTATAGCCAGGTCTTCGGCTGGTCGCGGCAGGAATTGATTGGCCATTCCTCGGTGGACATCGGCCTCTGGGACAGCGCGGCGCAGCGCCAGGAGTGGGTGGCGTCGCTCCAGACCGGAGGTCACCGGGGGGCGCGGGAGGTAGTGTGGCGCACCAAGGCCCGCGAGTCGCGCCATATCAGCATCTCGGCGGAAATCATCGACCTGGACGGGGAGCCCCACATTCTCGCCTTCGCCGAGGACATTACCGCCCGCAAGCAGGCCGAGGAGCAGTTGCGCCTGCTCGCCAATGTGTTCAAGTTCAGCAGCGAGGCGATTCTGATTACCGACGCCGACAATCGCATCATCGCCGTCAATAGCGCGTTTACCCGACTCACCGGTTATGAACTGGAGGAGGTCGAGGGCAAGAACCCCAAGCTCCTCTCCGCCGGCCGCACCGCACCGGAGGAATATCACGCCATGTGGCGGGCGATCCAGGACCAGGGTTTCTGGCAGGGTGAAATCTGGGACCGGCGCAAGGACGGCAGCTGCTACCCGAAGTGGCTCACCATTTCGACGGTACGTGACGAAAATGGTCGGGTTACCCAGCACATCGCCAACTTCACCGACATCACTGAGCGCAAGGTGGCGGAAGAGCGCATCCACCGCCTCGCCCATTACGACGGCCTCACCGGCCTGCCCAACCGCATGACCCTGCTCGGTCGCCTGGAACAGGCGGTGGCCTCGGCGCGGCGCGGGGGCGATTGGGTGGCGGTGATGTTCGTGGACATGGATCACTTCAAGACCATCAACGACACCCTCGGCCACCCGGTCGGCGATGCCCTGCTGGTGGAAGTGGCGCGGCGCCTGGCGACCTGCATTCGCGATAGCGACGTGGTGGCGCGCCTGGGCGGCGACGAGTTCGTGGTGGTGCTGACCGGGGCCGGCGCTGGAGACGGGGCGCTGCAAGCGGCAGCCAACGTCGCCGACAAGATGTTGCGCCAGCTCAGCGAGCCCTACCAGCAGGTCAAGGGCCATGACCTGCGCTCGACGCCGAGCGTTGGCATCAGCCTCTTCCCCGGCGACGGCGAAGACGCCGAGAGCCTGATGAAGAACGCCGACACCGCCATGTATCACGCCAAGGCCCAGGGGCGGAACAACTACCAGTTCTTCACCGCCAGCCTCAACCAGGCGGCGGCGGAGCGCCTGCAACTGGAGGGCAGCCTGCGCCGCGCCCTGGAGCGCGACGAGTTTCTGCTCCACTACCAGGCTCAGGTGGAGGCGGGGAGCGGCGCCATCATCGGCTTCGAGGCCCTGGTGCGCTGGCAGCATCCGGACCTCGGCCTGGTGCCGCCGGACCGCTTCATTCCCATTGCCGAAGACACCGGCCTGATCCAGCCCCTCGGCGAATGGGTGTTGCGGGCCGCCTGTGCCCAGCTGCGTTTGATGCACGACCAGGGCTGCGCCGGCCTGCGCATGGCGGTGAACCTCTCGGCGCGGCAGTTGCGCCATGCCGACTTGCCGGCCCTGGTGGGCGAGGTGATGGCGCAAAACGGGCTGGGGCCGGGCGATCTGGAACTGGAAATCACCGAAAGCACCGCCATGCACAACCCGGAAGCCACGGTGCGGGTGTTTGAACGCCTGCGGGCGATGGGGGTACGCCTCGCCATCGACGACTTCGGCACCGGTTACTCCTCCCTGTCCTACCTCAAGCTGCTGCCGATCCACGCCCTCAAACTCGACCGCTCATTTGTAAAAGATATCGAAGTCGACGCCAATGATGCCGCCATCTGCAATGCCACCATTGCCCTGGCCCATAGCCTCGGTCTGGAGGTGGTGGCCGAGGGGGTGGAAACCCAGACCCAGCATGAGTTTCTGCGCCGTCTCGGCTGCGATTTGATCCAGGGCTATTACTTCAGTAAGCCCCGGCCGGCCCACGAATTGGGGGATATTCCCGGTCTAGTTCGGCATTGACGGTTTTTGATGCACTGCGTATAAGCAGTTAGTGATATTCGGGCGGGGGTCGCCCGGATGGCTAGACCGTCAAAAGCAAAAACGAACGAGGGTGTCCATGAAGATCAACATGCCGGTGACGCAACGGGAAAAGCCGTTTCCGTCGGGAAAATACCTGGTCTCGAAGACCGACCTGAAGGGCGCGATTACTTACTGTAACGACGCCTTCGTCGAACTCTCCGGATTCACCAAGGACGAGTTGATCGGCAAGAACCACAATCTCGTCCGTCACCCGGACATGCCGCCGGCAGCCTTCGAGAATCTGTGGACCACGGTGAAGCAGGGCCGCCCCTGGCGCGGCATCGTCAAGAACCGCGACAAGTACGGCGACCACTACTGGGTGGACGCCTTCGTCGTACCCCTCTCCAAGGGTGGCCAGATCACCGGCTACATGTCGGTGCGCTCCGAGCCCTCGCGCCAGCAGGTGCGCGACGCCGAGGCCCTGTACCAGCAGCTTAACGCCAGCAAGGCAGCGATTCCGTTGCCCGGCTTCATGTCCCGCATCAGTATCCGTGCCCGTCTGCTGGCGGTGATGGCGCTGATGGCCGTGATGATTATTGGGGGGGCCATTCTTGGAATCGGTTCCCTGTATTACTGCAACCAGGCCCTGAATTCGGCCTACGAAGAGCATATGGCGCCGTCGGTGGCTCTGGCCCAGATGGTGGAGCGCCTGGCCGACAACCGCTCCCAGATTATGCTGGGTCTCCAGCATAGTCCGGAGAACCGCTACAGCAAGATGCACGATCATCCGTCCGACATGCACATTGAGACGACGTTGAAGAACCGGGAGCGGATCGAAACCCTGCGCAAGGATCTGGAGCGGGCGCCCCAGGATGCCGAGACCAAGGTCATGATCGACGCTTTCCTGGCGGCCCGCGACATCTACTCCAAGGACGGCATCGGCCTCGCCCGGGATGCCCTCAAGGCTGGCGACTACGACGGCGCCCAGAAGCTGCTGCTGACCAAGATCAACCCCCTCTACAAGGATCTGGCGGCCAAGGGCGAGGCGGTGCTGCACCACCTGACGGAAACCGGCCGCAAGGACTATGCGGCGGCCCAGTCCCGCTACGAGACCATCCGTAACCTCTCCATTGCCGGTGTTTTGTTATCCCTGGTTCTGGTGGTGGCGGCCGGCGGCTTCCTGGTGCGCGCCATCATTGGACCGATCAACCGCGCCATCCATCACTTCGACCGCATCGCCGAAGGGGTGCTGACCGACGAGATCGACATCTCCGGCAACGACGAAGCCGGCCGCCTGATGTGCGCCCTGGCCTCAATGCAGGTGCATCTGAAGGTGATCCTCGACGAAGTGCGCCTGGTTTCCATGGCCCTCGACGAGCAGAGCCGCAGCCTGACTCGCGACATGAACCAGGTGGTGGAACAGTCGATGCAGCAGCAGGACCGGGTCCAGGGCACGGCGGCGGCCACCGAGGAACTGACCCAGTCGGTGGCGGAAGTGGCGGCCAGCGTCGATAGCACCGCCAATGCGGCGGCCCGTTCCAAGACCCTGGTGGGCGAGAGTACGGCGAGCATGTCGTCGAGCATGGAAGCCACCTCGCGGGTGGTCGGTGCGGTGCAGGACTCCAGCGCCACCATCAACGACCTCAACCACGCGATTCAGAAGATCGGCGTCATCACCAACACCATCCGCGAGATTGCCGAACAGACCAATCTGCTGGCGCTCAACGCCGCCATCGAGGCGGCGCGGGCCGGCGAGCAGGGTAGGGGTTTCGCAGTTGTTGCCGACGAGGTGCGCAAGCTGGCCGAGCGTACCGCAACCTCCACCGCCGACATCAACACCACCGTCACCGAGTTCCAGTCCGTGACCCACAAGGCGGTGGAATCCATGGAACAGGCGGCGCGGGAAGTGGAAGAGGGCATCAACCTGATGAAGAGCAGCGTGTCCGGCCTCGACCTGATTCGTGCTTCCAGCGACGAGGTGGCCGACATGGCCAACCACATCGCCGCCGCCGCCAAGGAGCAGCACATCGCCAGCCAGGACGTGGCGGTGAACATGGAACACATCTCCGGCCTCATCGAGCAGAACACCACGGCAGCCGAAAGCGCCCGCCACGGCGCCGACGATCTGGCCGCCAGCGCCGCCGAGCTGCGCCATGTGGTGGCTCAGTTCGAGCTGGTGAAACGCTAGCAGGGGTTTAAAACACCTGCCCTGGAAGCCGCGTGGAATAAGGCGTTCAGGGCAACGGCCTGGAGGTCGCCATTTGGCGCGGCTTCCAGGCCGTTTTTATTTGCGGTTCCGGGGCGGGTCAACCGAGCAGCACGACGGACTGCAATTCCTTGAGGCGGGCCATTAGTTCGTCGCGCAGGGCGAGTAGATGGGGTATCTGGCTTCGCCCTTGGTCTGCGGCTTGGTGCTGAACAAGCAGTTCCCGGCCGAAGGTGTGCACACGCAGGTGGATGTGTTCCAGTGCCTGGAACTCGACCAGGTGGCTGTAGCGCAGACGGCCGGGGCCGTCGTACCAGCGGCCGAAGCGGCAATGGGCGGGGTCGAGGGCCGGCAGCGGCAGATCGTCATCCCGCTTGGATTCCAGCAGATGCACCAACTGGTCGACCCAGCGTTTATGGTCCACCTCCACGGAAAGCAGGGGCAGATCGTCCCGTGACCAGCGGAAGCTGCCGCTGGAAGCCCAGACCGGATGCGGGGCGAAGTTCTCGACCCAGGTCGGCAGCAGGTCGGCGGCCATGGGGCGGGCGATACCGTAGCCCTGGGCGACGTCGCAACCGAGTTGCAGCAGCAGCATGCCGTGTTCCGGCGTTTCCACGCCTTCGGCCACCACCTGGCGCTGGAAGGCTTCGGTGAGGCCGATGACGCCTTCGACAATCGCCAGGTCTTCTGGGTCGTCGAGCATGTCGCGGACAAACGACTGGTCGATTTTCAGCACCGCAGCGGGCAGGCGCTTGAGGTAGGTGAGGGAGGAATAGCCGGTGCCGAAGTCGTCGAGGGCGAAGCCGACGCCGAAGCTCCGGCACTCGGTGATGATGCGCGAGACCAGGCTCATGTCTTCGAGGGCGGCGGTTTCCAATACTTCGAGTTCGAGGTGATCGGCCGGGGCCTGGGGGTGGCGGGCGAGGGCGGCGCGCAGGCGGGCAACGAAGTCCGGCTGTTGCAAGTGGCGCGCCGAGATGTTGACGCTGACGGAGAGCCGCAGCCCCTGGCGCCACCACTCGGCAAGCTGGGCCAGGGCAGTGTTGAGCACCCATTCGCCGATGGCTTCGGAGAGCGGCGTGTCTTCGGTGGCCGGCAGGAATTCGGCCGGCGGCAGCAGGCCGCGCTCCGGGTGCTGCCAGCGGACCAGAGCCTCGGCGCCGATCACCTGGCCCCGGCGCATGTTCACCTTGGGCTGGTAGTGGAGGCGGAATTCGCCGAGGGCGAGGGCGATTTCGACCCGGCCGAGGGCTTCCTGATGGGCGCGGGCGCGGCGGTCGTGTTCCGGATCGAAGAGGTGGAAGCGGTTGCGGCCCGCCTGCTTGGCCTGATACATGGCCTGGTCGGCGTGGCGCAGCAGGGTATCCGGGTCGTCGTTGTCGTTGGGGAAGAGGGTGACGCCGATGCTGGCGGAGAGGGCCACCGATTCCTTGCCGATCGGATAGGGCTCGGCGATGGCGGCGAGGATGCGGGTCAGGGCGGTTTCATGTTCGTTGCTGTCGAGGAGGCCGCCCAGGAGCAGGACGAATTCGTCGCCGCCGAGGCGGGCCACGGTGTCGCCGCCGCGCAGGCAGGCCTTGAGGCGGCTGGCGACTTCCATCAGCAGGCGGTCGCCGGCTTCGTGGCCGTGGCTGTCGTTAACCGGCTTGAAGCCGTCCAGGTCCAGGTAGCACACCGCCAGCAGGGTGTTGGCGCGGCGCGCGTTGGCCAGGGCCTGCTCCATGCGGTCGGCAAGCATGACGCGGTTGGGCAGCTGGGTCAGGGCGTCGTAATGGGCCATGTGCTCCAGGTGTTCCTGGGCGCGACGGCGCTCGGTGACGTCGGCGAAGATGGTGGCGAAGCCGCGCTGGCCCCAGGGCACCACGGAGATGTCGAAATAGCGATCCGGCGCGGTGTGGTGGTATTCGAACTTTTCCGTGCGGTGCTCAAGGGCGCAGCGGGCGTACTCCCGCAGCAAAGGCGCTTCGCCGAGGCCGTAGACCTCGCTGGCGAGGCGGCCGAGCACGGTTTCGCGCGGCAGTTCGAGGATGGTTTCGTAGCGCGGGTTGCAGTCGATGATGCGGTAGTCGATGGCCTGGCCGGCGGCATCGAACACCAGTTCATGGAGGGCGACGCCTTCGCCCATGTTGTCGAACAGGGAGCGGAAGCGCTGTTCGCTCTGGCGCAGATTCTCCTCGGCGCGCTTGGCGTCGGTGATGTCGCGGCCGACGACGACGAGGCCGCGGCGGTCGCCGTCTTCCTTGAACAGGGGCACCTTGATGACGTCGAACACCAGGGTGCTGCCATCGGGGCGCGGAATGCGCTCGATCGCGCGGCTGCTGCCCGCAGCCAGCCAGGCGGCTTCGTCGGAATCTTCGCAGCCGAGGAAGGCCTCGCGGTAGAAGTCCTGGTAGGCGGCGAGTTCGGAATCCTTCTTGCCCCGGTAATCGACACCTTCCAACTGGAACAGCTTGAGATCGAAGTCGTTGGCTTCCAGCCAGCGGCCCTGGCCGTCCTTGAAGCAGACGATGTCGGGCATGGCGTTGATGAGGGTGCGCAGGCGTTCCTCGTTTTCGCGCAGGGCTTCCTGGGAGCGATGGAAGGCAGTGACGTCGCGGCCGATGCCGAGGACGCCGATCAGCTTGCCATTGGGGTCGCGCACGGCGCGCTTGATCTTCTGCATCCGCAGCAGGCGGCCGTCGGCATGGGTCACCCATTCCTCGCTGCTGATCGGCGTCGGGCTGGCGAGGGCTTCCTGGTCGGTGGCGGTGACGAAGGCGGCGCGTTCGGCGCTCTGGAGGTTGAAGTCGGTCTTGCCGACCACGGCGTCCTGGTCGGGCTGGCCGATGAGGGCGGCGAAGGCGCTGTTGCAGGCGAGGAAGACGCCGTCGCAGTCCTTCAGCCAGGCGGCGTCGGGAATCGCGTCGTAGAGGGAGTCAAGCAGGGTGTGCTGCTCAATCAGGCGCTGCTTGGTGCGGATGTGCTCGATGGCGATGCTGGCGAGCTGGGCGGCGTGGGTGAGGGTGATGAAGTGGTCATCGCCGGGCTGGAGCGGGTGGCGGTGGTAGATGGCGAAGGAACCGAGCACGGTCTTGCCATCCGGGGCCTTGATCGGTTCCGACCAGCAGGCGGCGAGACCGGCCTTGGCGGCGACGTCTCGACCAAGTACCCAATAGGGATGGGTGGCGATGCTTTCCACGACAACCCGTTCGCCCCGCGCCATGGCGGTGCCGCAGGAGCCGACGCCGTCGCCGATTTCGAGGCCGTCGATGGCCTCGCTGTAGAACGCCGGCAGGCTCGGCGCGGCGCCGGTGCGCATGCGGCGGCCATCGAGCAGCAGCACCGAGGCGTAGGCGCCGGGCAGCTCGGTTTCCACCGCCCGCACCAGGGTGGTGAGCACCGCTTGCAGGCTTTCGCCCTGGGCCAGTTGTTCCAGGCTTTCGCCGCGCAGGCGGTCGTGGCGGCGCTGGCGTTGCAGGGCGCGGGTGCTTTCGCGCTGGGCTTCGAGGGCGGCGTCGATGAGGTTGAGCTCGAACGGCCGCAGCAGGTGGTGTTCGGTGAGCAGGCCGCGCACCTGGCCGCTGGCGTCGGTGACGACGAGGTGGCGGATGCGGTGGGCGATCATGCGCCGGGCGGCATCGGCCAGGGGCGTGTCGATGTCGATGGTGCTGACCGGCGAACTCATGACCTGGTCGAGGCGGTGGGGATAGGCGCCGTCGTCGTCGGCGTAGAGGCGGACGATGTCGCGCTCGGTGATGATGCCGAGGGGCTGGCCGGCGGCGCAGATCAGGACGCAGCTCAGGCGCCGCTGGTCCATGAGTTCCAGGGCCTGGTCGAGGCCTTCGCTGCCGTCCAGGCAGGGCGGCGCGTGGTCCATGAGTTCGCGCAGCTGGCCGGGCCAGCGTTCGACGCTGAGGCCAAGGTGGTAGCAGAAGTCGGTTTCGCTGGTGACGCCGACCAGATGACCGGCGTCGTCGGTGACCACCAGGTGGCGCACATTGCTGTGGGCCGCCAGCAGGTAGGCGTCGCGGTAGGGCATTTCCGCCGGCGCGGTGATGACCGGCGACGACATGATGGCGGCGACGGGAGTGTTCAGGGGCACACGATGGCGTGTGGCGCGCAGGGCGTCACGCTCGGTGATGATGCCGACGGCGCGCCCGCCTTCGGTGACGATGGCGGAGGAGATGCGCGAGTGGGCCATCATGCGCACGGCCTCGCCAAGGCTGTCGCCGGGCGACACCTGGTCGGTGTGGCGCGTCATCAGGTCGGCGAGGGTCGGGGAGCTGGCGGCCATGCGGCGTGTACGGTGGGGCGGGACGTGAGGGTAAGCAATCAGTGTAAGGGAATTTTTTGTGGTGGCCTATTACTTCCGCATTGCCGGCGATGCGTTGTCGTTATCGGCGGAATGCGCCAACGCTAGAATGCGCCATGGATTTGCCGCTGATGACCCTCGTTGCCCTCGCTTGCGCCGCCCTCGGCGCCGGCTTCATTGACGCGGTGGCGGGCGGCGGCGGCCTGATCCAGGTGCCGGCGTTGTTCACGGCGCTGCCCGGTGCGCCGGCGGCGACGGTGTTTGGCTGCAACAAGGCGGCGTCGATTTTCGGCACCGCCAATGCGGCCTGGCGCTATGGGCGGCGGGTGGCCTTGCCGTGGCGCATTGCCCTGCCAGCGACGGCGGCGGCCTTCGTGTTTTCCTTCGCCGGCGCGGCGGCAGTGGCCTGGCTGCCGAAGGACTGGGTGCGGCCCCTGGTGCTGGTCCTGCTGCTGGCGGTGACGGCCTACACGGTGCTGAAGCCGGACTTCGGGCGCATTTCCGGCCCGGCGCTGCCGTCGCGCCACGAGTTGTCCCTGGCGCTGCTGGCGGGAGCGGTGATCGGTTTCTATGACGGCTTCTTTGGTCCCGGCACCGGCAGTTTCCTGATCTTCATTTTCATCCGCCTGTTCGGTCTCGATTTTCTCCATGCCTCGGCGGCGGCGAAGGTGGTGAATGTCGGCACCAACGCGGCGGCGCTGGCGTATTTCGTCCCCACCGGCCATGTCTTGTGGTTGCTGGCCTTGATGATGGCGGCATTCAATATGCTCGGTTCCCAGCTCGGCGCCCGGCTGGCCCTGCGTCATGGCAGCGGCTTCGTGCGCTGGGTTTTTCTCGCCGTGGCGGTGACGCTGATTTTCAAGTTCGGCGTCGATACTTTCCGCGACCTCGGCGCCTGAATCAGAACAGGCCTTAGGCCTTACGGTTCAAGGGTTTCGCGGTAAGATAAGCATCTTTCCCAGGAGGAGACACTATGAAAACTAAACTCATCGCTGTAGCTGTGCTGTCGGCATTCGCCCTTTCCGCCCAGGCCGAGATCAAGGTTGGCGTCAATGTTTCCGCCACCGGCCCGGCGGCATCCCTCGGCATCCCCGAGAAGAACACCTTCGCCCTGATGCCCACCAGCATTGGCGGCGAGAAGATCACCTACATCATTCTCGATGACGCTTCCGACACCACCACGGCGGTGAAGAACGCCCGCAAGATGGTTTCCGAAGACAAGGTGGATGTCATCGTCGGTTCCACCATCACGCCGAATTCCCTCGCCATGATCGACGTCGCCGCCGAGGCCGAGACGCCCATGGTGTCCATGGCCGCCTCTTCCCGCATCGTCGATCCGGCCAACCCGAAGGTGAAGTGGGTGTTCAAGACGCCCCAGAACGACATCCAGATGTCCACCGCTCTGGTCGAACACATGACCAATGCCGGTGTGAAGTCCGTTGCCTTCATCGGCTTCGCCGACGCCTACGGCGAAGGCTGGTACCAGGAATTTTCCAAGATCGCCGAGGCGCGCAAGCTGAAGATCGTCGCCAACGAGCGCTACAACCGCGCCGATACCTCCGTCACCGGCCAGGTGCTGAAGATCGTCGCCGCCAAGCCCGATGCGGTGCTGGTGGCCGGCGCCGGCACCCCGGCGGCGCTGCCCCAGGTGGCGCTGAAGGAGAGGGGTTATGCCGGCAAGTACTACCAGACCCACGGCGTTGCCAACGCCGACTTCCTGCGCGTCGGCGGCAAGAACGTCGAAGGCACCTTCTTGCCCGCCGGTCCGGTGCTGGTGGCGGCGCAACTGCCGGACAGCAATCCGATCAAGAAGGTGGCGATGGACTACGTGACCAAGTATGAAGCCGCCCACGGCAAGGGCAGCGTGTCCACCTTTGGCGCCCACGCCTGGGATGCGGGCATCCTGTTGCAGAACGCGATTCCCGTGGCGCTGAAGAAGGCCAAGCCGGGCAGCAAGGAGTTCCGTGCCGCCCTGCGTGATGCCCTCGAAGGCCTGAAGAACGTCACCGTGTCCCACGGCATCGTCAATATGTCGCCCCAGGATCACCTCGGCTTCGACCAGCGTGCCCGCGTCATGGTGAAGATCGACGGCGGCATGTGGAAGGTGCAGCAGTAAGCTCAATTCAAGCTGGTAGCTGGTTTGTTCAGTAGTAAGTGCAGGCTAACCGGGGCGCTTCCATGCGCCCCGGTGTTCTTTTTCCTTCCCTCCGATCGACCATGGACTTTCAGATCGCCCTGATTCTGGGGCAGGACGGCATCACCAACGGGGCGATTTATGCCCTCCTGGCCCTGGCGCTGGTGCTGGTGTTCGCCGTGACCCGCGTGATATTCATTCCCCAGGGGGAGTTTGTCGCTTTCGGCGCCCTGACTCTGGCTGCCTTGCAGGCGCCGAGAGTGCCGGATGCCGCCTGGTGGCTGCTGGCGCCGGGTACGCTCTGGCTGCTGCTTGGGGCGGGCGTGGTGGTGGTGGTGCTGGAATTGGCGACGGCCCTGGGGAAGGGTTCGCGACCGCGTATTTTGCCGCTGCTGGGTTGGAATCTGGTCTATCCGCTGACCCTGGCGGCTCTGGTGCTGACCAACGAGCCGGCCACCTGGCCCTTGCCGGCCCAGGTGGTTCTGGCCATGGCGGTGGTGGCGCCGATGGGGCCGATGCTGTATCGGGTCGCTTATCAACCCCTGGCTGAGGCGACGGTGCTGGTGCTGCTGATCGTTTCTGTGGCGGTGCATCTGGCTCTGGTCGGGATGGGGCTATTGTTCTTCGGCGCCGAAGGCTCCCGCACCCCGGCGTTCTCGGAGGCGAGTTTCAGCTTCGGCGAGGTGGTGGTGAATGGCCAGACCATCTGGGTGGTGGTGGCCAGTCTGGCGCTGATCGTCGGCCTCTATCTGTTCTTCGGTCGCAGCCTCTACGGCAAGGCCCTGCGCGCTACCGCCATCAACCGCACCGGGGCGAGGCTGATGGGCATCTCGACCACCATGGCGGGCAAGTTGTCCTTCTTTCTGGCGGCGGCTTTGGGGGCGTTTTCCGGCATCCTGATCGCGCCGATTACCACCATCTACTACGACACCGGCTTCCTGATCGGCCTCAAGGGCTTCGTCGGCGCCATCATCGGCGGTCTTGCCAGTTATCCGGTGGCGGCGGCGGGGGCGGTGCTGGTGGGACTGCTGGAATCCTTTTCCTCGTTCTACGCGTCGGCGTTCAAGGAAGTGATCGTGTTCACCCTGATTATTCCGGTACTGGTCTGGCGCTCCCTGACCAGCCGCCATGTGGATGAGGATGAATAAGGTGTCCCATAAGGTTTCACGGTCGCGTCTGATTCTTGTGGCCTTCGTTGCCGCGCTGGCGGTGGCGCCGATGGTGCTGCCGGAATTCCATATCACGCTGCTCAACTATATCGGCCTGTATTCGATTGTGGCCCTGGGCCTGGTGTTGCTGACCGGGGTAGGGGGTCTGACCTCCTTCGGCCAGGCGGCCTTCGTTGGTCTCGGCGCCTATACCACCGCCTATCTGACCACGTCGACGGAGTTGCCGGGCTGGCTGGCGCCCCTGGGCGGTTCGCCCTGGCTGGCCTTGCTGGTGGGCTTGGCGGTGACGGCGGCGGTGGCCTGGGTGCTGGGTTTCCTCACCCTGCGCCTGTCCGGCCACTATCTTCCGTTGGGCACTATCGCCTGGGGCATTTCCCTTTACTTCCTGTTCGGCAACCTGGGTTTCCTGGGCGGGCATACCGGCATCAGCGGCATCCCGGTGCTGAGCCTGTTGGGCCTCGAACTCAAGGAGGGTGGCCAGTTCTACTATTTGATCTGGGCCGTCGCCCTGGGGGCGATCTGGCTCACCCGCAACCTCCTCGACTCCCGCGAGGGCCGGGCGATCCGCGCCCTCAAGGGCGGCGTCGTCATGGCCGAGGCGATGGGCGTCGATACGGCGCGCTCGAAGGTGGTGATCTTCCTCATCGCGGCGCTGTTTGCCTGTGTCTCCGGCTGGCTGTATGCCCACCTGCAACGCTTCGTCAATCCGACACCGTTCGGCCTCCACATCGGCATCGAGTACCTGTTCATGGCCGTGGTCGGCGGCGCTGGCCATGTCTGGGGCGCGGTGCTCGGTGCCGGCGTGATTACCGTGCTCAAGGAGTGGCTGAAGGACTGGCTGCCGCAGATTCTGGGTACCAGCGGCAACTTCGAGGTCATCGTGTTTGGCGTCATGATGGTGCTGGTGCTGCAAAAGGCCCGTGATGGCTTGTGGCCGATCCTGGCGCGGTTGGTGCCGGCGGCAAAGGGGGAGCGGGCTGCGGCGGTGTCGGCGTCGTCCCTGGAGCAACGGGCGAAGCCGGATGCCGGCAGTCTGCTGCTGGAAGTGAAAAACGTCAGCAAGCGCTTTGGCGGCCTGGTGGCGAATGACAGCATGAGTTTCAGCGTCAGGGCCGGCGAGGTGATGGCGCTGATCGGGCCCAACGGCGCCGGCAAGAGCACCATGTTCAACTGCATCTCCGGCGTCCATCCTCCCAGTGACGGCGAGATTGTGTTTGCCGGCGAGCGTGTCGATGGCCTGATCTCGCGCCAGATTGCGCGCCGTGGCATGGGCCGCACCTTCCAGCATGTTCGGCTGTTGCCGGCCATGTCGGTACTCGAAAACGTGGCCATCGGCGCTCACATGCGCGGCGGGCGCGGGGTGATGGCGGCGGGGCTGCATCTGGAACGGGACGAGGAAGCGCGTCTGCTGGCCGAGGCAGCAAAGCAGATCGAACGCGTCGGTCTCAAGGAGCATATGTTTTCGGCTGCCGGCAGTCTGGCACTGGGCCAGCAGCGAATCCTCGAAATTGCCCGGGCCCTGGCTGCCGATCCGAGCCTGCTGTTGCTCGACGAGCCGGCGGCGGGGCTACGTTATCTGGAGAAGCAGGCCCTGGCCGAGCTGCTGCGCAAGCTGCGCGCCGAAGGCATGGGAGTTCTGCTGGTGGAGCACGACATGGATTTCGTCATGGGTCTGGCTGACCGTGTGGTGGTGATGGAGTTCGGCAAGAAGATCGCCGAGGGGCTGCCCGAAGACGTGCAGCAGGACCCGGCGGTACTCGAAGCCTATCTCGGCGGGGTGGAGTGATGAGCGAACATCCGATCCTCGAAGTGAATGATCTGTGTGTCTCCTACGGCAAGGTGGAGGCGCTGCATCATGTCAGTCTCAAGGTGATGCCGGGCAGTATCGTGACCGTGATCGGTCCCAACGGCGCCGGCAAGACCACCATGCTTTCTGCGATCATGGGGCTGTTGCTGCGCACCAAGGGCGAGATTCGGTTTCTCGGCGCCGACCACGGCGGTTCCGAAGTGGAGGCCTTGGTGGCGGAGGGCATGTGTCTGGTGCCCGAGAAGCGCGAGCTGTTTGGCGAGATGAGCGTCGAGGACAATCTGTTGCTGGGGGCGTTCATGCGCCGTCGCCTCGGCTTTCGCGACGAGGCCGAGACCATGGCCGAGGTGTATCGCATTTTCCCGCGCCTCCAGGAGCGCCATGCCCAGCAGGCCGGCACCCTCTCCGGCGGTGAGCGGCAGATGCTGGCGGTGGGGCGGGCGTTGATGGCGAAGCCGAAGCTCTTGATGCTGGATGAGCCGAGTCTTGGGCTGGCGCCGCTGATCGTGCGCGAGATTTTCCATATCGTTTCCGCCTTGAAGAAGACCGGCGTCGCGGTTCTGCTGGTGGAGCAAAATGCACGTGCTGCATTGCAGATTGCCGATTACGGTTATGTGCTGGAGACCGGCGAGGTGGCGCTTGAAGGGCCAGCGGATGAACTCGAAGATGATCCGAAGGTGGTCGAGAGCTACCTCGGTCTGGGCGGCAAGCATTGAACGTTGTTTCACGTGAAACGCTGGTAGCCCGGTTTCACGTGAAACAAAAGCGGGTTTGATGGACGCAGCAAGCGTCCAAGGCTAAGAATTTCTGATTTTTCACGCCGGAGGCGTATCATTGCGCCTCTTCAAATTTCCACCCCGCGATGCTATTTCCCACCCGGTTTGATGTAATTGTGATCGGCGGCGGCCATGCCGGCACCGAGGCGGCCCTGGCGGCGGCCCGCTGTGGTGCGCGCACGTTGCTGCTGACCCACAACATCGAAACCCTCGGTGCCATGTCCTGCAATCCGTCCATCGGCGGCATCGGCAAGGGCCATCTGGTGAAGGAGGTGGATGCGCTCGGCGGCGCCATGGCGGCGGCCACCGACGAGTCGGGTATCCAGTTTCGCATCCTCAATGCCTCCAAGGGTCCCGCCGTGCGGGCGACCCGCGCCCAGGCCGACCGCCAGCTCTACAAGCAGGCGATACGCAGCCGCCTGGAAAATCACCCCAATCTGACTCTGTTTCAGCAGGCGGTGGATGACCTGATCGTTGAGGGCGAGCGGGTGACCGGTGCCGTGACCCAGCTTGGCATCCGCTTCGAGGCGCCGACGGTGGTGCTGACCGCCGGTACCTTCCTCAATGGCCTGGTTCACGTTGGTCTGGAGAACTACCGCGCCGGCCGCTTTGGCGACCCGGCCTCGGTTTCCCTGGCCCAGCGTCTGCGTGAACTGCAACTGCCGGTCGGGCGTCTGAAGACCGGTACGCCGCCACGCATCGACGGCCGCAGCATCGACTTCTCCCAGATGCAACGCCAGCCCGGCGATGATCCGGTGCCGGTGTTCTCGTTCCTCGGCCGAGCCGATCAGCATCCGACCCAGGTGCCGTGCTGGATCACTTATACCAATCCGCGCTGCCACGACATCATTCGCGGCGGCCTCGATCGTTCGCCGATGTTCACCGGCGTCATTGGGGGGGTAGGGCCGCGCTACTGCCCGTCGATCGAGGACAAGATCCACAAGTTCGCCGGCAAGGATGAGCATCAGGTGTTCCTCGAACCCGAGGGCCTGACCACCCATGAGTATTACCCGCAGGGGGTGTCCACGTCCTTGCCCTTCGATGTGCAACTGGCCCTGGTGCGTTCCATGCGCGGCCTGGAAAATGCCCACATCACCCGCCCCGGCTACGCCATCGAATACGATTACTTCGATCCGCGCAATCTCAAGGCATCCCTGGAAACCAAGTCGATCCAAGGTCTGTTTTTCGCCGGCCAGATCAATGGCACTACCGGTTACGAGGAGGCTGCCGCCCAGGGGTTGCTGGCAGGGGTAAATGCCGCCCGTTACGCCGCCGGCCAGGAAGCCTGGAGTCCGCGTCGTGACCAGGCCTACCTCGGGGTGCTGGTGGATGACCTGATTACCCGTGGCGTCGCCGAGCCTTACCGCATGTTCACCAGTCGCGCCGAGTACCGCCTTAGTCTGCGCGAGGATAACGCCGACCTGCGCCTGACCGAAATCGGCCGCGACTTGGGCTTGGTGGATGATGGGCGCTGGGAGGCTTTCAATCGCAAGCGCGATGCCATTGTCCGCGAAGAAGAGCGGCTCAAAGCGACCTGGGTCAATCCGCGTCTGGTTCCGGAGCGGGAGGCTGTGCGGGTGCTGGGTCAGCCCATGGAACGGGAGTACCGCTTGTTCGATCTGCTGCGCCGCCCCGAAGTCACCTACGCCACGTTGATGAGCTTGCCTGGGGCAGGGCAGGGGCTGGATGTGGACACTGAACCCCAGGCCGTTGAGCAGGTGGAAATTCAGGCCAAGTACTCGGGTTACATTGAGCGCCAGAAGGAAGAGGTGCAGAAGGCCCTCGCTCACGAGACCCTGAAGCTGCCGCCAGATCTCGACTACAGTCAGGTTCACGGCCTCTCCATCGAGGTGGGACAGCGCCTCAACCAGCACCGGCCGGAAACCCTCGGTCAGGCGGCGCGGCTGCAAGGCATTACCCCGGCGGCGATTTCCCTGTTGCTGGTGCACCTGAAGCGGAAGCGCGCGGCATGAAGCTGCACGACGGCATCGCTGCCCTCGGTCTCGATCTGCCCGCCGGCAGCGAGGATAGGCTGATGGCCTTCCTGGCGCTGATGGTGAAGTGGAACCGCGCCTACAACCTGACCTCGGTGACCCGGGAAGCGGAGATGGTAACCCATCATCTGCTCGATTCCCTGAGCCTACTGCCCCATCTGGGGAGCGTCAAAACCCTGGCCGACATCGGCAGTGGCGCCGGCCTGCCGGGTCTGGTGCTGGCCCTGGTTCGCCCCGATCTGGCCCTGACCTCGGTGGAGACGGTGGGTAAGAAAGTTGCCTTCCAGCAGCAGGCCAAGATTGAGTTCCGTCTCGGTAACGTCACCGTTCATGGCGGTCGCGTCGAGGCATTTCATCCGGCCACGGGCTTCGATGCCGTGGTCTCCCGCGCCTTCGCCAGCCTGGCCGATTTTGTCGCCCTGGCGGGCCATCTGGCGGCCCCTGGCGGCCGTTTGCTGGCCATGAAGGGGGTGCTGCCGGAGGATGAAATTGCTGCCCTGCCGGCCGGCTGGCGTGTCGTCGACACGCCGCGACTCACGGTTCCGGGCCTCGACGCCCAAAGACATCTCATCATCCTGGAGCGAGCCTGATGCATATTTTCGCCATAGCCAACCAGAAGGGCGGGGTAGGGAAGACCACTACCTCGGTCAACCTGGCTGCCGCCCTGACCTTGCAAGGCCAACGCACCCTGCTGGTGGACCTGGACCCCCAGGGCAATTCCACCATGGGTAGCGGTGTCGATAAGGGGTCGCTGCCACACTCGGTGTATCAGGTCCTGCTCGGCATGGCGACCCTCGGCCAGGCTCGCGCCAAGTCGCCTACCGCCGGCTATGACGTGCTGCCGGCGAACCGCGACCTGGCTGGCGCCGAAGTTGAGATGGTGGACCTGGAGCGGCGCGAAACCCGCCTCAAGGAGGCCCTTGCCCAGCATGCTGACGACTATGACTTTGTCCTCATCGACTGCCCGCCCTCGCTTTCGCTGCTGACCCTCAACGGCCTCTGCGCCGCCCATGGCGTTGTCATTCCGATGCAGTGCGAGTACTTCGCCCTGGAGGGGCTGTCGGACCTGGTGAACACGATCAAGAAGGTCCATGCCAACCTCAACCGCGACCTCAAGATCATCGGCCTGCTGCGGGTCATGTTTGACACCCGCTCGACCCTTTCCAATCAGGTTTCGGCGCAGTTGGAACAGCATTTTGGCGACAAGGTGTTCAAGACTCTGGTGCCGCGCAACGTGCGCCTCGCCGAGGCGCCGAGCTATGGCATGCCGGGCGTGATTTTCGATAAGTCGGCCAAAGGGGCGCAAGCCTATCTGGCCTTTGCCGCCGAGATGATCGAGCGGGTAAGAACCTGGAAGGAAGACTGATGAACGCTACCCGCATGAAGGGCCTCGGTCGCGGCCTCGACGCCCTGCTGGCCGCCAACAACACGCCGGAATCCGAGCAGCGCCAGGGCACCCTGCCCGTGGGCAGTCTGCAACCGGGCAAGTACCAGCCGCGCACCCGCATGGATCCCGGCTCCCTGGAGGAACTGGCGGCCTCGATCAAGGCCCAGGGCGTGATGCAGCCGATCCTGGTGCGCCCGGTGGCCAACGGCCGTTACGAAATCATCGCCGGTGAGCGGCGCTGGCGCGCATCCCAGATCGCCGGCCTGCTCGAAGTGCCGGTGCTGATCCGCGAGATTCCGGACGACTCGGCCCTGGCCATGTCGCTGATCGAGAACATCCAGCGCGAAGACCTGAATCCTCTCGAAGAGGCGGCCGGCATTCAGCGCCTGATCGACGAATTCGGCATGACCCACCAGCAGGCCGCCGACGCCGTCGGCCGCTCCCGCTCCGCCGCCTCCAACCTGCTGCGCCTGCTGCAACTGGCGAAGCCGGCCCAGGACATGCTGATGGCTGGCGACATCGAGATGGGTCACGCCCGTGCCTTGCTGCCGCTGCCGAAGTCGGATCAGGGTGCGGTGGCGGCCCAGGTGGTGGAGAAGGGCAGCTCGGTGCGGGAAACCGAGCGTCTGGTGAGCCGGATGCTGAATCCGGCCACCCCCAAGGGCGAGAAAGTCCCGGATCGCGACCTGCTGCGTCTGGAAGAAGACCTGTCGGATGCCATTGGCGCCACGGTCAAGATCGTCGCCAATCGCAAGGGTGTCGGCAGCCTGAATATTCGCTTCGGCAGCCTGGATCAGCTCGACGGCCTTCTGGCCCGTCTGCGCCAGGAATAGAATCAAACCAATTCAATTACATTCAGGAGGATGGCATTCATGGAGCGTCACACTTACAAACCCCTTGCCAATGGATCAATATCCGCCGCCGGCTGCTACGTGGCGGAAGCCCTCAATCCCGGTACCGTCAAGGCAACCTCGCCGGCGATTGATGTCATGACTGATTTGTCGCGCATTCCCGCCGCCACCATCTCCGCGGATGACCAGTTGCACGAGGCCAACCAGTCCATGATCCTGCGTGGTGTGCGTCTGCTGCTGGTGGTGGGTAATGACCAGAAGGTGGTGGGTGTGGTGACTTCCGCCGACATTCTCGGCGAGCGTCCGGTGCAGGTGGCGCAAAATCGCGGCCTCAAGCGTGGCGACCTGCGGGTGCATGATGTCATGACCGCGGTGGACTCCATGGATGTGCTGCGGCTTGAAGACGTGGTCAAGGCCGAAGTCGGTCACATTGTCGCCACTCTCAAGAGCGCCGGCCGAGCGCATGCCCTCGTGGTGGCCACCGAGGCCGATGGTCGTCAGGTGCTGCGCGGCATCTTCTCCGCCTCCCAGATCGCCCGTCAGCTCGGGGTTCAGATTGCCACCCACGAAATGGCGCGCACGTTTGCCGAAATCGAGGCCCTGATTGCTGGCGTTTGACCTCTTGCTGATGGTGGTCATAAGAAAAATTACAACGCCGGACTCATTGACTTTATCCGGCGGAATCCTTATATTGCTCTGCTTTTGAGCGAGCGACGGCGGTAGTTGCGCATGCGAGAGGCTGTCATGTTTAAGACTGTTCTCCTGCAAGTGGCGGCAACACTGGTGGTAACGGGGCTTGCGGCACTACTGGCTGGACCGCGTGGCGCGGTTTCGGCGCTGTTGGGAGGTGCCGCTTACGTCTTGCCCAACCTGCTGTTCGTTACTCGTTTAAAGGCGGCTGCTTCGGCGGGCCGCGCAAGTGCGGCAAGTTTTTTCATCGGTGAATTGATGAAGATTGTCGCCACCTTGGGGATTCTGGTCGTCGCCCAGCATTATTACGACGTGCATTGGCTTGCCATGCTCGTCGGGCTGTTCGCGGCCTTGAAGTCGAACTTGTTTGCTTTATTGCTTAAACATTGACGAGAGCCTGACATGTCTTCCGGAAGCGAAGCCCTCACCGCTGGCGATTACATTGGCCACCACCTGACCCATCTGACCAGCACCGGCCACAAGCAGGCCGCGATTGTCGATTGGTCGGTAATCAATCTTGACACCCTGTTCTGGTCCATCAGCATGGGCCTGCTCGGTGTCTTCCTGCTTTCCCGCGCCGCCTCCCGCGCCACCTCCGGTGTTCCTGGCCGCTTCCAGGCTGCGGTGGAAATCCTGGTGGACATGGTGTCCAGCCAGGCCAAGGGCATCATTCATTCCGAAGAGTCGCGCAAGTTCGTCGCACCCCTGGCGCTGACCGTGTTCGTCTGGGTGTTCCTGATGAACTCCATGGACTTCCTGCCGGTGGACGTGCTGCCCAACGTCTGGCAGATGATTACCGGCGATCAACACGCCTACATGCGCGTCGTGCCGACCGCCGACCTTAACGGCACTCTCGGCATGTCCCTCGGTGTGCTGCTGCTGTGCATCTGGTACAACATCAAGATCAAGGGCATGGGCGGCTGGATTCACGAGTTGTTCACCGCGCCCTTCGGCAGCCATCCTCTGCTGTACCCGATCAACTTCGCCATGCAGATGATCGAGTTCGCCGCCAAGACCATTTCCCACGGCATGCGACTCTTCGGCAACATGTACGCCGGTGAACTGGTGTTCATGCTGATCGCCCTCATGGGCGCCGCCTGGGGCGGTGCCGGTTTGACCGGTCCCCTGCTGTGGGCGGGCCAGGTGGTGGCCGGTTCCATCTGGGCCATCTTCCATATCCTGATCGTGCTGCTCCAGGCCTTCATCTTCATGATGCTGACCCTGGTGTATATCGGCCAGGCCCACGAAGGTCACTAAAAGTTTTGTCGTACCCCTCGATTTCGTTTCAACCTTTGTTTTCAATCTAACTTGTCTTAAAAGGAGTTGTCATGGAACACGTTCTTGGTTTCGTTGCTCTGGCCGCTGGCCTCATCATCGGCCTCGGTGCCATCGGTGCCTGTATCGGTATCGGCATCATGGGTTCCAAGTACCTGGAAGCCTCCGCTCGCCAGCCTGAACTGATGAACGCCCTGCAGACCAAGATGTTCCTGCTGGCCGGTCTGATCGACGCCGCCTTCCTGATCGGTGTCGGTATCGCGATGATGTTCGCCTTCGCCAACCCGTTCATCCTCAAGTAATCGTCTCCGACGCCCTTTAAGGAGCGAAACGTGAATCTGAACGCAACGCTGTTTGCCCAGCTTGCGGTGTTCTTCATCCTGGCGTGGTTCACGATGAAATTCGTGTGGCCACCCATCGTGAAGGCACTCGACGAGCGCGCGAAGAAAATCGCTGACGGGCTCGCGGCCGCGGACAAGGCCAAGACCGATCTAGCTCACGCCGAAAAGAAGGCGACTGAGGAAATGCGCAAGGCGCGGGAATCCGCCGCTGACCTGCGTGGGGGTGCCGAAAAGCAGGCCTCCCAGATCGTTGATGAAGCCCGTACCGAGGCTAACCGCATCGTCGCCGCTGCTCGTGAAGCCGCGGAAGCCGAAGCCGGTGTCGCCAGCCAGCGCGCCAAGGAAGCCCTGCGTGAGCATGTGGCCCAATTGGCCGTAGCCGGTGCCGAGAAAATCCTGCGCCGCGAAATCAATCCGCAAGCCCACGCCGATTTGCTGGCGCAACTGAAGTCGGAGCTGTGATCCGCCATGGCTGAGAACGTCACCCTTGCGCGCCCCTATGCCGAGGCCGCGTTCCAGTTGGCCAAGGCCGCCAATGCCCTTCCCGCCTGGTCTCAGGCGCTGGGGCGCATGGCTGCCGTGGCAGCAACGGAAGACATGCAGGATTGCATCGGCAATCCGCGTCTTTCCGCTGCCCAGCTGGTGCAGCTTTTTCAGGATGTGGTCGGTGACGGTCTGTCGGCCGAGCAGAAGAATTTCGTCCAAGTGCTGATCGCGAATCAGCGCCTGGACGTTCTGCCCGAGATCAGCGCGCTCTACGACGAACTGAAGAATGGAGCCGAAGGCATCCAGGACGCAGAAGTCGAGTCCGCTTTTCCCGTCGACGCCGCTCAACTCAAGAACCTCGTGGCCGATCTGGAACGCAAGTTCGCCTGCAAGATCAATGCGACCGTCCAGGTCAAACCGGAACTGATCGGCGGCGTCCGTATCAGTGTCGGCGACCAGGTCATCGACGCCTCCGTCCGCGGCAAGCTCGCCGCGATGGCGACCGCGCTAAAGAACTAGGAAGGAGCAATTCCATGAACCTCAATCCCTCTGAAATCAGCGACCTGATCAAGAGCCGGATCCAGAACATGCAGCTGGCCGCCGAGGCCAAGACCGAAGGTACGGTAGTTTCCGTGACCGACGGCATCTGCCGCATCCATGGCCTGGCTGACGTGATGCAGGGCGAAATGCTGGAATTCCCCGGCAACACCTTCGGCCTCGCGCTGAACCTTGAGCGCGACTCCGTCGGCGCCGTGGTTCTTGGTGAGTACGAGCACATCTCCGAAGGCGACACCGTCAAGTGCACCGGCCGCATTCTCGAAGTGCCGGTCGGTCCCGAGCTGCTTGGCCGCGTGGTCAACGCCCTCGGCGAACCGATCGACGGCAAGGGCCCGATCAACGCCAAGCTGTCCGACAAGATCGAAAAGGTTGCTCCCGGCGTAATCTGGCGCAAGTCCGTGTCCCAGCCCGTGCAGTCCGGCCTCAAGGCCATCGACGCCATGGTGCCTGTTGGTCGTGGTCAGCGCGAGCTCATCATCGGCGACCGTCAGACCGGCAAGACGGCAGTCGCCGTCGACACCATCATCAACCAGAAGGGTCAAAACCTGTTCTGCGTTTATGTGGCCGTCGGTCAGAAGGCTTCCACCGTCGCCAACGTGGTGCGCAAGCTGGAAGAGCACGGCGCGATGGAATACACCATTGTCGTCGCCGCCACCGCTTCCGAGTCGGCCGCGATGCAGTTCATCGCTCCTTACGCCGGTTGCACCATGGGCGAGTACTTCCGCGATCGCGGCATGGACGCCCTGATTATTTATGACGACCTGACCAAGCAAGCCTGGGCCTACCGTCAAATCTCCCTGCTGCTGCGTCGTCCTCCCGGACGCGAAGCTTACCCGGGCGATGTGTTCTACATCCACTCCCGTCTGCTCGAACGCGCCGCTCGCGTTTCCGAAGAGTATGTCGAGAAGGTCACCAACGGCGAAGTCAAGGGCAAGACCGGTTCACTGACCGCTCTGCCGGTGATTGAAACCCAGGCCGGCGACGTTTCCGCCTTCGTGCCGACCAACGTGATTTCCATTACCGACGGTCAGATCTTCCTCGAAACCGACCTCTTCAACGCCGGTATCCGTCCCGCCATGAATGCCGGCGTGTCCGTGTCCCGCGTCGGTGGCGCTGCCCAGACCAAGGTCATCAAGAAGCTCGGCGGCGGCGTCCGTCTCGCCCTCGCTCAGTATCGCGAGTTGGCGGCCTTCGCCCAGTTCGCTTCCGACCTCGACGAAGCCACCCGCAAGCAGCTGGAGCGTGGTCGTCGCGTTACCGAACTCATGAAGCAGCCCCAGTACGCCCCCCTCTCGGTGGCCGAAATGGCGATCTCCCTCTACGCTTCCAACGAGGGCTTCATGGACGACGTGGACGTGCCCAAGATTCTGGCCTTCGAGTCGGCTCTGCAACAGTACCTGTCGCAGAAGCATGCTGACCTGGTGAACAAGATCGAGACCAGCAAGGACCTGGACAAGGACGCCGAAGGCCAGCTCAAGGCCGCGATCGCCGAGTTCAAGAAGTCCTGGGCCTGATCCTTAATTAAACCCCTTTAATTAAGGAGAAAGATCATGGCTGTCGGGAAGGAAATCCGAACCAAGATCAAGAGTGTCCAGAACACCAAGAAGATCACCAAGGCCATGGAGATGGTGGCCGCATCCAAAATGCGCAAGGCGCAGGACCGGATGCGTTCCGCCCGCCCCTACAGCGAGAAGATCCGCCGTCTGGCGGCCAATCTCTCTGCCGCCAACGTGACCGACTACCGCCACCCGTTCCTGGGCAAGGCCGGTAACGGGGCTGCCGCACCGAAGCGCGTTGGCCTGATTCTGGTGACTACGGACAAGGGCCTCTGCGGCGGTCTCAACACCAATGTGCTGCGTCTTGTCGTCAATGGCATGAAGCAGTGGGAAAAGGGTGGCGTCAGTGAAATCCGCGCCACCTGCATCGGCAACAAGGGCCTCGGTTTCATGCAGCGCATGGGGATGAAGATCGTTTCCTCCGCTGTGCAACTGGGCGACACGCCGCACCTGGAAAAGCTGATCGGACCGATCAAGGTCATGATCGACGCCTTCCAGGCCGGCGAAATCGACGCAATCCAGATCGGCTATACCCGCTTCATCAACACCATGAAGCAGGAACCGGTGCTGGAACAGTTGCTGCCCCTGACCGGCGAACGCCTGGGTACTCCCGACAGCGGTTGGGACTACCTCTACGAGCCCGATGCCCAGACCGTGATCGACGACCTGCTGGTGCGTTACGTTGAAGCGCTGATCTACCAGGCGGTGGCCGAGAACATGGCTTCCGAACAGTCTGCGCGCATGGTGGCCATGAAGTCCGCCACCGACAACGCCGGCAGCGTCATCAAGGAACTGCAACTGGTCTACAACAAGGCCCGTCAGGCGGCGATTACCAAGGAAATCTCCGAAATCGTCGGCGGCGCTGCGGCCATCGCTGGTTAAAGAATTAACGTATTAAGGAAACGATCATGAGCCAAGGAAATATCGTCCAGTGCATCGGCGCCGTGGTGGACATCAAGTTCCCCCGCGACCAGATGCCCAAGGTTTTTGAAGCCCTGCTCCTCGACGAAGAGTCGCAGTTCAGCGAAGCCGGCCTGACCTTTGAAGTCCAGCAGCAGTTGGGTGACGGCGTCGTCCGCACCATCGCCATGGGCTCCTCCGACGGCCTGCGCCGCGGCATGAAGGTCAAGGGCACCGGCAGCGCCATCTCCGTTCCCGTCGGACCCGGCGTTCTCGGCCGCGTGATGGACGTGCTCGGTCGCCCGATCGACGAGCGCGGCCCCGTCGTCGCCGACGAAAAGCGTTCGATTCACGCCAAGGCGCCGAAGTTCGACGAACTCTCCCCCGCCACCGAACTGCTCGAAACCGGCATCAAGGTTATCGACCTGATCTGCCCGTTCGCCAAGGGCGGTAAGGTCGGCCTGTTCGGCGGCGCCGGCGTGGGCAAGACGGTTAACATGCTTGAGCTGATCAACAACATCGCCAAGCAGCACTCCGGTTTGTCCGTGTTCGCCGGCGTCGGCGAGCGGACTCGTGAAGGTAACGACTTCTATCACGAAATGTCCGACGCCAAGGTTATCGACCAGGACAACCTGGGCAACTCCAAGGTGGCGATGGTCTTCGGTCAGATGAACGAGCCCCCCGGAAACCGTCTGCGCGTGGCGCTGACCGGCCTCACCATGGCCGAGCGCTTCCGTGACGATGGCCGCGACATTCTGTTCTTCGTCGACAACATCTACCGTTTCACCCTGGCCGGTACCGAAGTGTCCGCCCTGCTCGGTCGTATGCCTTCCGCCGTGGGCTACCAGCCTACCCTGGCCGAAGAAATGGGCCGTCTGCAAGAGCGTATTACCTCCACCAAGGTCGGCTCGATCACCTCCATCCAGGCCGTGTATGTGCCTGCCGACGACTTGACCGACCCGTCCCCCGCCACCACCTTCCTGCACCTTGACTCCACCGTCGTGCTGTCGCGTGACATCGCCGCCCTGGGTATCTACCCGGCCGTCGATCCCCTCGACTCCACCTCGCGCCAGCTTGATCCGCTGGTCGTGGGCGAAGAGCACTACGGCATTGCCCGTCGCGTTCAGGCCACCCTGCAACGCTACAAGGAACTGCGCGACATCATCGCCATTCTCGGCATGGACGAACTGGCCCCCGAAGACAAGCTGGCCGTGGGCCGCGCCCGCAAGATCCAGCGCTTCCTGTCCCAGCCCTTCCACGTCGCCGAAGTGTTCACCGGCTCCCCCGGCAAGTACGTCACCCTCAAGGACACCATCAAGGGCTTCAAGATGATCGTGGACGGCGAGTGCGATGCCCTTCCCGAGCAGGCGTTCTACATGGTGGGCGGTATCGAGGAAGCCTTCGAGAAGGCCAAGACCCTTCAATAAGGAGCCATCATCATGGCAATGACAGTTCATGTTGATGTCGTCAGCGCGGAGGAGTCCATCTTCTCCGGTCTGGTGGAATTCGTCGCGCTGCCGGGTGAAACCGGCGAGCTCGGCATTCTGCCCGGCCACATGCCGCTGATGACCCGCATCAAGCCCGGCGCCGTGCGCCTCAAGCTGCCCAACCAGGAGTCCGAAGAGCTGATCTTCGTCGCCGGTGGCATCCTTGAAGTGCAGCCGGGTCTGGTCACCGTCCTCGCCGACACCGCGATTCGCGGCAAGGATCTGGACGAGGCCAAGGCCATGGATGCGAAGAAGAAGGCCGAGGACGCCATGGTTAGCCGTGGTTCCGATATGGATTACGCCCGCGCCCAGGCCGAACTGGCCGAAGCCGTGGCGCAACTCGCCGCAATCCAGAAGCTGCGTCGCGGCGGCCACTGAATCCGGTAACCGCCGCCATGAAAAGGCAGCTTCGGCTGCCTTTTCTTTTGTCGAAAATTAGACTAGACTGTCCAGTCTATGTCGACAAACCCCGCCCCGCCCTGTTCTCCCGACGCCCCCTCCGCCTGCCGCGAGCGGGTGATCGAGGCCGCCTGCAAGGCTTTCATGAGCGATGGTTTTCGCGGCGCCAGTGTGGACCGCATTGCCGCCGCCGCCGGCGTTGCCAAGCAGACGCTCTACAACCACTTTCCGAGCAAGGACCTGCTCTTCGCCGAAACCATGCGTTCCGGTGTGCGGTCCATTCTGGTCAATCTGGATGTAACGGCGGGTGATCTGCGTACCCGCTTGCTCGCCTTTGGCCGTGCTTTTCGCGCCGCCTTGCTGAGTCCGGAAGGGCTGGCCTGGTTCCGCAACATCGTGACGGAAGCGCCGCGCCTGCCGGAACTGGGGCGAATCGCCTTTGAAGAAGGCCCTCGTCAGGCCGCGATCCAGCTTTCAATTTTTCTCGCAGCCGCCATGGAGCGCGGTGAGTTGCGCCGCGACGATCCGGTGTTTGCCGCCGAGATGCTCAACGGCATGCTGCTCAATCTGGACCGCTCGCGTGGACTGTTTGCCGCCGAACAGAATCATCTAAGTGACCCTGTCAGGGTTGAACGCATTATTGACACCTTTTTGCGAGCCTACGCACCAGAGGCCCCCCATGCTGAGTAAGGACTAACCATGAAGCGCACCCTCCTTCCCCTCCTGATCGCCACCCTGTTTCTCGCTGCCTGTGGCGACGAGAAGAAAGGCCCGCCGGGGGCAGCCGCTGGCGCCCCGGCCATGCCGCCCGCCGAAGTGGATGTGATTACCGTCGCCGCCGGCAATGCCGTGCTTACCCAGGAATTACCGGGCCGGCTCCAGGCGTGGCGTACCGCGCAAGTGCGCGCTCGCGTCGAAGGCGTAGTCGAGAAGCGGGTGTTCAAGGAAGGCAGCGACATCAAGGCCGGCACCCCCTTGTTCCAGATTGACGGCCGTACCTATCGCACCGCCGCCGATTCCGCCCGGGCCGACGCCGATCTGGCCCGCGCCACCGTCGAGCGTTACAAGCCGTTGCTGGAAATGAAGGCGGTCAGCAAGCAGGAAATGGAGCAGGCCGAAGCGAAGCTGAAACAGGCCGAAGCGACCCTGGCCAAGGCACAGCTCGACCTGGAGAACGCCAGTGTTCTGGCGCCGATATCCGGCCGCATCGGCCGTGCCCTGGTTACCGAAGGTGCCTTGGTGGGCAAGGGCGAGGCGACGCCGCTGACGGTCATCGAGCAGATCGACCCGCTCTACGCCAACTTCACCCAGAGCCACGCCGACGTGTTGCGTTTGCAGTCCGCCATCAAAGGCGGCAAGTGGCAGAAGACCGACCAGGCCGAGGTGGAACTGGTGCTGGAAGACGGCAGCCTCTACCCGCTTAAAGGCAAGCTGCTGTTCACCGACATGGCAGTGGACCCGGCCACCGGCAGCATTCAATTGCGCGCCGAGTTCCCGAATCCGAAGAAGGAACTGCTGCCCGGCACGTTTGTGCGCATCCGCTTCCCCCAGGCCGCCGCTGACAACGCCATCACTGTGCCGCAGCGGGCCGTGCAGGCGGGCGCCCAAGGTCAGTATGTGCTCACCGTGGACGCCGAAGGCAAGGTCGCGCCGCGTCCGGTCAAGACCGGCGGCATGGCCGGCAGCAACTGGATCATCGCTGACGGCCTCAAGGGTGGCGAGCAGGTGATCGTCAATGGCCTGCAAAAGGCCCGCCCCGGCGCCACCGTGAAACCGGTGCCCTGGGACCCGGCCAAGCCGCTGATGGCTGCGCCCCCGGGTGGTCCCGGCGCTCCGGCAACGCCCGCCGCAGCACCTGCCCCGCAAGCCGCGCCGAATGGCGATTCCAAGGATGGCAAGGTTGCAAGCCCCGCTCCAGCGGCCTCCCAGGCAGGCATGGCCGCAAATGCCCAATCCACGCCGCCCGCAGCCAATGCGCCGGCCCAGGCTGGCATGGCTGCTACCCCTGCCTCCCCCGCCACATCTGCGCCGGCGGCCGACGCCGGCAAGAAATAAGGAAGAACCATGCTCGCCAAGTTCTTCATCGACCGCCCGGTGTTCGCCTGGGTGATCGCCATCGTCATCATGCTGGCGGGGGTGCTGGCCATCAAGAAGCTCCCCGTCTCCCAGTATCCCCAGGTGGCGCAGCCCTCCCTGGCGTTCACCATCAACTATCCCGGCGCCTCGGCCCAGGTGATCGAGGAGACCGTCACCTCCCTGATCGAGCAGGAGATGAACGGCATCGAGCGTCTGCTGTATATGGAGTCCAGTTCGGAACTCGGCGTCGGCACCCTGACCCTGACCTTCGAGGCCGGCACCAACATTGACGTCGCCTCGGTGGAAGCCCAGAACCGCTACAAGCGCATCGAGGCGCGGCTGCCGGACGACGTGCGGCGCATCGGCGTGCCGGTGACCAAGCCGCAGCGCAACTACCTGATGTTCGTCACCCTCTATTCCCCGGACAAGTCAAAGACCAACGTGGACCTGGGCAGCTTTGCCGCCGCCAACGTGCTGGAGCATGTGCGCCGCGTCAAGGGCGTCGGCGAGGCGATCCTGTTCGGCACCGAGTACTCGATGCGGATCTGGCTCAAGCCGGAAAAACTCCACGCCTTCAACATGGCCCCCGGCGACGTGATGGCCGCCATCCGTTCCCAGAACGTGGAACTCGCCACCGGCGAAATCGGCCAGGCGCCGGCCAGCAAAGGCCAGCAACTCACCGCCGTGATCGTCACCAAGAGCCGCCTGTCCACCCCGGAACAGTTCGGTGAAATCATCGTCCGCTCCCTGGCCGACGGCTCCACGGTCAAGGTCAAGGACGTGGCGCGGGTCGAACTCGGCGCCCAGGACTACAACATCTACGCCCGCATGGACGGCCAGCCCACTGCGGCGATGGCGGTGCGTGTCGCCCCCGACGGCAATGCCCTCGAAGTGGCGAAAGCGGTGAAGGCGAAAATGACCGAGCTGTCGAAATACTTCCCCGAGGGCATCGCCTGGGAAGTGCCTTACGACACCTCGCGCTTCGTGGACATCTCCATCAGCGAAGTGGTGAAGACCCTGGCCGAAGCCATGATCCTGGTCGTGCTGGTGATGTATCTGTTCCTCGAAAACATCCGCGCCACCTTCATTCCCACCATCGTCGTGCCGGTAGCCCTGACCGGCGCCATGGTCGGCCTCTACCTGCTCGGCTACTCGATCAACGTGCTGACCCTGTTCGCCATGGTGCTGGCGATCGGCATCGTGGTGGACGACGCCATCGTCGTGATCGAGAACGTCGAGCGCATCATGACCGAGGAAGGGTTGTCGCCCCGCGACGCCACGCGCAAGGCCATGGACCAGATCATCGGCGCCATTATCGGCATCACCGTGGTGCTGACGGCGGTGTTCCTGCCCATGATCTTCTTCGGCGGCTCGGTAGGCGCGATATATCGCCAGTTCGCCGTGACGCTGATCCTCACCATGGCCTTCTCGGCCCTGATGGCCCTGACCCTGACGCCGGCCCTCTGCGCCAGCCTGCTCAAGCACAAGCCGGGTGAGGAAGTGCTGCCCAGCACCGGCTTCTTCGGCGCCTTCAACCGCTTCTTCGCCAACACCATTGGCCGCTACAAGTCCCGGGTCGCCAAGATTCTCGGCCGCAGCGGCCGTTGGGTGGTGATCTATCTGGTCATCGTCGCCGCCACCGGCCTGCTGTTTTCGCGCCTGCCCGGCAGCTTCCTGCCGGAAGAGGATCAGGGCTACTTCATCGCCATGATGCAGCTGCCGCCGGGCGCGACCCAGGAACGCACGGTGGAAGTGTTGAACGAAGTCGAGCAGTTTTACCTCAAGCAGCCCGAGGTGGCCCACGTCATTGGCGTGGTCGGCTTCTCCTTCTTCGGTCGCGGCCAGAACTCCGCCATCGCCTTCGTCCGCCTCAAGGACTGGGACGAGCGCAAGGGCGAAGGCAGCACCGCCACCGCCCTGGTGCGCAAGGCCAACATGACCCTGTTCCAGATCAAGCAGGCGATGATCTTTGCCATCAACGTGCCGCCGATTCCCGAGCTGGCATCCGTCGGCGGCTTCGACTTCCGCTTGCAGGACCGCGCCGGCAACGGCCGCGAGAAGCTGCTGGAAGCCCGCAACATCGCCCTCGGCCTCGCCAGCCAGAACCCCAATCTGACCGGAGTGCGCCCGGAAGGTCAGGAGGCCGGCCCGCAACTGCTGCTCGACGTGGATCGCGCCAAGGCCCAGGCGCTGGGCATCAACATGGCCAGCTTCAACGAGACCATCCAGGCCACCCTTGGCGTCGCCTACGTGAACGACTTCGTCCGTCAGGGCCGCATCCTGCGGGTGCAGATGCAGGCCGAGGCCGACCTGCGTTCCAATAGCGATGCCCTGCTGCGCCTGCCGATCCGCAACACCAAGGGCGACATGGTGCCCCTGGGCGAATTCGTCACGCCGCGCTGGATCGTTGGTTCGCCCAAGCTCGACCGCTACAACGGCCTGCCCTCGATGAAAATCTCCGGCAGCCCGGCCCCCGGCAAGAGTTCCGGCGAGGCCATGGCGGCCATGGAAGAGGCGGCGGCCAAGCTGCCGCCGGGTTTCGGCTTCGAGTGGTCCGGCAACTCGTTTGAAGAAAAGCTCTCGGGTTCGCAAGCGCCGCTGCTATTCGCCATTTCCCTGGTGGTGGTGTTCCTCGCCCTCGCTGCCCTTTATGAAAGCTGGTCGATTCCCTTTGCCGTGATTCTGGTGGTGCCCCTGGGTATCCTCGGCGCGGTGCTGGCGGTGCTGCTGCGCGGCCTGCCCAACGACGTCTATTTCAAGGTCGGCCTGATCGCCACCATCGGCCTCTCGGCGAAAAACGCGATTCTGATTATCGAGTTCGCCAAGGAGCTCAACCGCAACGGCATGGAACTGGTGGCGGCAACGCTGGAAGCCTGCCGCCTGCGCTTCCGGCCGATCCTGATGACCTCCTTCGCCTTCATCCTCGGCGTGCTGCCCCTGGCGATTTCCAGTGGCGCCGGCGCCCAGAGCCGCCACGCCATCGGCACCGGCGTCATGGGCGGCATGATCGGCGCCACGGTGCTGGGCGTGTTCCTCGTCCCCGTGTTCTTCGTCGTCGTGCGCCGCATTTTCCCCGAGAAGGCCCGCCCCGAGGGAGACCATCATGAGTGAGATGTTGATGAAATCGACCACTAAAACTCTTGCTGCGTTGTTGGCGGTGTCCCTCGCTGGCTGCTCCCTGATGCCCGACTACGAGCGCCCGGCGGCGCCCGTGGCCCAGGACTGGCCGGGTCTTAAACGTGCCGATGCCGTTAGCCCTCCACAGCGCAAGGCCAGCGACGTGAGCTGGCAGGCCTTCTTCCCCGATCCGCGGCTGCAAGCCCTGATCGGCGCCGCCCTCGAACACAACCGCGACATGAAGATCGCCGTCGCCCGCATCGACGAAGCCCGCGCCCAGTGGGGCGTCGCCCGCGCCGACCGCTTCCCGAGCCTCAACGCCGGCGTCAGCCGCAATGCCGTGCGTACCCCCCCCGAGCTGTCCTCCACCGGCCGCAAGCTGACCACCCAGCGTTACGACGCCGGCCTCAGCATGGCCGCCTTCGAGGTGGATTTCTGGGGTCGCGTCGGCAGTCTGTCCACCGCCGCCCAGGCCAACTACCTCGCTACCGAAGAGGCCCAGCGCGCCTTCCGCCTGAGCCTGATCGCCGACGTCGCCAACGCCTACCTCACCGCCCTCGAACTCGCCGAGCGTGTCGAGCTTTCCCGCGCCACCCTCAAGACCCGGGAGGAAACCCGCGCCATGGTGGCGAAGCGGCGCGAAGTCGGCCTTGCCGGCGACCTCGACTACCTCCAGGCCGACGGTGCCTACCAGGCGGTGCGTTCCGACCTGGCCAGCCTGGAACGCCAGTGGGCCGCTGCCGACAACTTCCTGACCCAGATCGTCGGTCAGCTGCCGGCGACCCTGCCGGAAGGCAAGATGCTGGCCGACCAGGGCATCGTCGCCGACCTCGCCGCCGGCATTCCCTCCGAGGTGCTGCTGTCCCGCCCCGACGTGCGTGCCGCCGAGCAGAAGCTGATCGCCGCCAATGCCAACATCGGCGCCGCCCGCGCTGCCTTCCTGCCGAAACTGCTGCTGACCGCCTTCCTCGGTAGCGCCAGCAAGTCCCTCGCCGGTCTGTTCGACGCCGGCAGCGGCGCCTGGAGCTTCCAGCCCAGCCTGTCCATGCCCCTATTCGACATGGGCCGCACCGCAGCCAACACCGACATCGCCGAAGCGCGCAAGGTGATTGCGGTCGCCGAGTACGAGAAAGCGATTCAGACCGCCTTCCGCGAAGTCGCCGACCAGCTCACCGCCCGCGACAAGCTGGCCGAGCAACTGGCGGCCCAGACCGAGAGCGCCAACAACCAGGCCCAGCGCCTCAAGCTTGCCGACGCCCGCTACCAGGCCGGTATCAGCAGCTACCTGGAAGTCCTCGACGCCCAGCGCGACAGCTTCAGCGCGCGCCAGAACGAGCTGGCGACCCGCCGCGCCTATTTCGCGGCAGCGGCGTCCCTCTACAAGGCTCTTGGGGGTGGCGCGGAGTAGGGACGGAAACCGGCAGGCGGAAACCGGGGACAGACCCTGAGGTTTCCCCACGAATCAATCTGAACTTTCAATAGGTTGCTGGTGTCCAGCCTGCCCGCTTCATGCCATGCGCTTGACTGCCGCGCTCTGAGCCTTACACTCTGTCGCCACTCCGGCGCTTTAGTCCAACGAGGTTTATCCGCCGCTATGTCCTCCTTCTCTCTTCCCGGCTGCTTTCGGCGGCGGATAAACGCTTTTCGTTAGCACTCAATATGAACCGACTACGCTTACTCCTCTCGCTTATTATCTTTGTTGTCTGTTGTCCGGCGATTGCATCTTTATCAGATGAGTCTGCTGGTGCTCACAATGGTTACGAGGTAATACGTGCCGAATTCGGCCTCTTCAACCAAGGGAATTCCGGCAAGCCTGTGTTTCTACCGGTCACAGTGGTGCCACTTACGCCAAATCAAGGTTATGGCTGGGTTATGTTTCTCCGCACTGCGAAGAAAAAAATCAAGTGGCGAGAGGAATTCATTCTTCCAGCTAAGCCCAACACGTGGGGCGATCCTGAGCCGCCTGGAACGAGATCGGTGTCTACGGATGGCCGCACCTCAGTAACAGAGCGAGAGGTCTCACCAGATCAAGGGATTATCTTCAATGCCTGGGCAGTTGCCCCTGGCGATCCGAGAGGCCGGTATGTTATTCGGGTGTTCGTCGAAGGCTCTCTCGCAAAAGTCTTCGAGTTTGACGTGAAATGAGTGCTAACCCTGCACTCCAGCGGACCGCGCGAAAAGCCCACCGCCTGTGTTCAGGCCGCTATCGCTTCTGAGCCAAAGCATCTCCCCACCTTTAACGATCAAAATATTCGGCGGCGTTTGCCCACTATAGGTCGATGGCATTATTTGTTCCCCAATAAGCTAATTGCGAAGGTTCCAAAACCTATTCCACAAGAAAACATGATTCCGGTTGCAATATAGGCAATACAAATTCCCACCGCCAAGAGCCGCCTCTTATTCGGTGAGCTGGCATCTGAATAGACCCATTCACATATTCGGAATAGATCATTCTCACCACGAATCATCCTAAGTTCGTCTAGACCAATGAGGTGTGATAAAAAAACCACCAAAGTGAACAATGCAATAGTTATGTAAAACGTACCCCAGAGCATGGCGTTGGCATTTGCAAACACTGATCTAGGCACAAATTCAAGTTTCAGTAGCGCAGTAGGAATAAGTACCGAGGCGAGATAGAACACCCCCATAGATCTGACCATGACCCCCGTTGAATTCTTCATGAGCCAAGAAAGAAGCGAGGATTGAGATACAAATATATTCACTGATGAGTCTCGATGTTCTTTTTCCCTTTCCATCACGCCACCTCCCTAAACCCAGAACTATTTGAAGCGCCGGCCTGCAAGCGCCATTCCACGGCCTTTCCAGCCACGTCTTGCCTGAAGCACCCATTTGACGCCCGTTGCAGGCCCTCTACGCGGCTCCTGGCGAGGCTTTTAAGGATGACGAGGAGGAGGGGGAAGTCGAGAATCAGGGTGGCGGCGGCGCTGGAGACGAACTCGCGGATGGTCTCGACGCCATGGAGCCTGGCCACCAGGGTGCCGGTGGGGCGCAGCTCAAAGTACGGCAGGGGCAGGCGCAGGAGGGGGCGGAAGACTTGGGCACCGAGGATGGGGCGGGGAGGGAAAGTGCCGTATTTCTCGTGGGTTAGGGCGCCTGCGGTCATGACGGGAGATTACACCCTGCCAGAGTTAGGGGCAATTGCTTGCCGGCTAGCGCCGAAACCGTGCCGCGCGGAGAAACTTATCTTTCTTCGGGGGTGAATTATTCCCGCTGGTAGCGCATGGTTCCTCGCGTCAGCGGCTTTCCCCGCCAAGGCATTCCATGTAGCATCCGCTCTCGGGGTGGTATCGCTGGCGTAGCGTATTTCAGTTTCATACTGGGGGCTTTGACGATGTCGACACCGGGGTCTGGGACACTGGACGGCGGTTGGAACGTCCTGTTTCTGCACGAAGGTTTTTCGCCGCAAAATCTCGCCCATTTGCAGGCGCTGTGCTTTCGCGGCCGCGGCTTGCATATTGTGATGGCCCAATCCGTGGCCGCGGCGCGCGACCGGATTCAGGAGTCGGCGCGGATAGGCGTGGTTGTAGCGCCGTCGGCCCTGGCTCTGGAGTGCGCCCGCATGCTGCGGGAAGCCGAGGACAACTGGGAAACCAGCCTGGTGGTATTCGATGCGGGCAGGCTGGACCCGGAGCAGATCGAGGCCCTGCTGGCCTATAACGTACTGCTGGTCACTGGCGATGTGACGACGGGGGCCGACAGCCTGGCACGGAACCTCCTGATCGCCCTTGCCAGCTACGAGCGGCGCATCGCAACGCGCACCATTGCCCGTCTTTCCTCCGGCCTGCTGTCGGCGTCGGGGATACAGGAATTCGCCCAGCAGGTCGTGGCGGCCATGGGCGAGGTCCCGGGCATGCCCGGGAGCCGGCTGTTTTGTGTCGTCGACGATACCCAGGGACAGGAATTCATCATCGCCGGTTCTGGCCGCTTTGCTCATGTGCAGGCTTGCCCGATGGCCGAGTTTAATGACGCCCGCACCACCAACCGGCTGACGGGGGGGGACGACGAGGGGCGCGGCGAGTATTGGGATTTGCAATCCGTGGCCACCAGCGAGGGTGACGTACTCCTGCTTTATGTGGAGAGCACCCCGACGGAGCGCTTGCGGGTGGACAAGGGCTTGCAAGACTTGCTGGCCCAGCACATGGCCGCCACCTACGATCATCTGAATGCTGTGGAACAGGTGCGACGTGCTCATCGGGCGGCGGTGACAGCGCTGTCCGATCTGGCCGAATTCAAGGACGCGGAAACCGGCGAGCACGTGCTGCGGGTTGCCCGCATGACCGATGAAATTGCCTGGGTGCTGCGGGAAAACGGTCACTTTCCGGTGCAGTTGAGCGATTCTTTTATGGAGCAGGTTGGTACCGCCGCCATTCTTCACGATGTGGGCAAGGTGGTGATTCCGGACCGCATTTTGCTCAAGCCCGGCAGCCTGGATGCCGAAGAGCGCCGCTCCATGCAGGGGCACACCACCCAGGGCGGCGCCATTCTCGCCAAGGCCCGCAGCTTGGCCAAGGAGAGTCTGTATCTGGCCCTGGCCACGGAAATTGCCGAGTCCCATCACGAGCACTACGATGGCGGCGGCTATCCGCGGGGCCTCAAGGGCGATGAGATTCCCCTCGCGGCGCGCATCGTCGCGGTGGTGGATGTTTTCGATGCCCTCTCCAGCAAGCGTCCCTACAAGGAGCCCTGGCCTCAGGAAAAGGTGCTGGCGTATATCCGCGACGGCGCCGGCAGCCAGTTCGACCCCTTGGTGGCAGACGCTTTTCTCACCGTCATGGAGCGTCGCGCCATGGTGGGGCTGTTGGAATGGACACCGTCCATGAGTGTCGGCGAGGTGGCGCTCGACGACGATCATCGCCATCTGCTGCAACTGCTGAATCAGGTCACCACGGCCCAGGTTCTCGGCAACCGCGCCATCGTCGAATATGTGCTCGACGAGCTTCACTTCTACATTCGTGAGCACTTTGAACGTGAAGAGCGGCACATGGAAGCGATGGGCTTTCCGGGTCTGGGCGCCCATCGCAAGATACATCGCAGCTACAGCGAGAAGATTGCCCAGATTCGCTGGCAGTTCCTGCGGGGTTTGCGCAGCGAACTCAGTGAAGAACTATTGAGGCTGCTTTCCAACTGGCTGACCGAGCACATCATGGGCGTGGACAAGGCCTACAAGGTTTTTCAGGAGCAGCAGCTTCAATGCGATCGGACTTCGGGGTAGGTATTTCCTTCCGGCCGAATACGCGGCGATGAAGGGCTAATCAACATGGCGGAAAGCCGGTCCTTGTATTCCATCCTGGGGGTTGCCAGTGACGCATCCCTGGAGGAAATCGAGAGTGCCTTCCGCTCGCGGCGCATGGATCTGGACCGGCGGGGTGGTGATGCCGACGAGCTTTCCCTGCTGCGGGTGGCTTACGATACCCTGAAGAATGCTCCGGCGCGTCGTCGCTACGATGCACGTCTGGCCGCCCAGGCGCACCCGGCGGCCCCGGTCCCTACCCCTGTTCCGGCCGGCGCAGACATGGCCTTCTCCGAGCCGCGTTCTGCGGGGCGCCGGCTGGGGCTGCCGTTCCTGATTCTGGGCGCGGTCCTGGCCTACTGGTGGCTGAAGCCCGCCCCCAATGCGCCGGTGCAGCAGCAGCTTGCCGCTGCCGCGACGCGCCCAGCCCCTGCGCAGCCGGCGGCATCAGCCGAAGAGGAGGCCCCGGCTGACATCGTGCTGCCGCCCTTGCCGCCACCGCCGATGCCGGCGCGTGTGGAGCCGGCCGGGGAAGAGGGGGTAACGACAACCCAGACCACCGTGGTGTATCAGAAGCCGAAGCGTCAGCCGGGTTTCGACGCCCAGTATCTGGCCTGGTCAGCCTTTTATGTAATTCGCCCCGGCGAAGTCACGGGTTCCGGCGTCATGGTGGCCCCGAACAAAATACTCACCAACTGCCATGTGCTGGCCGGCGCCGGCCTCAGCGGCATCGCCGTGCTGCACAGCATGACGCGCAAGCCGACGCGGGTCACCGAATACGCCCGCCTCGACGATGACGATGCCTGCCTGCTTCATGCGCCGGGCGCCGGCAGCGATGTCATCGACTGGGGTAGTTCCACCGACCTCAAGCCGGGCGACCCGACCCATACCCTGGGCCATCCGGGCGGCTCGGCCGACCTGACCTGGTCCACCGGCAACTTCGTGCGCCGGCGACCGGCGGTTGGACGCGGCGACGACTTTCTCCTCACCAGCAACTACTGTCGCCCTGGCTCCTCCGGCGGTCCCCTGTTCGACAACGAGGGCCGCCTGGTGGGCGTGGTGACGGCGGTGCAGCGCTATACCACCAAGACACGGGAGGACGTGTTCGGCCTCTGCGCCTCGGTGACCGAAGCCACTGCCAGGGAGCTGCTGCGCAAGCCCCTGTTCCCGATTGCCATGGCCCCCGCCGCCTACAAGCAGAATTATTGAAATAGGCTCTTGCTTTGGGCCGATTGCAGTCTTGCTAGGGCGGCCTCGAAGTCGAAGCTGCGGATGGCGCCTTCGATGACCGGGAAATCCGCCGGGAAGGCCGCAGCCAGCAGGCTGCCATGCTGTTCCAGTACGTCGCTGGCGACGGAGTCGTCGTCAGCCAGCA
>Ga0316605_10000136_pt1 | contig 68376 bp, 68 predicted proteins | sample OWC_soil_day20_n_FD_207666 | JGI IMG/M metagenome (GOLD analysis project Ga0316605, IMG submission 207666) | Wetland soil microbial communities from Old Woman Creek delta, Ohio, United States - OWC_soil_day20_noCT | ecosystem: Environmental > Terrestrial > Soil > Wetlands | place: USA: Ohio...
AGCGCAACTTTGGTATGCCTCGTCCCGAGGGCTACCGCAAGGCGCTACGGCTGATGAAGCTGGCGGAAAAGTTTAGCTTGCCCGTGTTCACCTTCGTTGATACCCCGGGAGCCTATCCTGGCATTGGTGCCGAGGAGCGCGGCCAGTCAGAGGCGATCGGCCACAACCTGTATGCCATGGCCGAATTGCGCGTTCCGGTGATTACGACGATCATCGGTGAAGGCGGGTCCGGTGGAGCCTTGGCAATCGCGGTGGGCGATGCGCTGCTGATGCTGCAATATTCAACCTACTCGGTCATTTCTCCGGAAGGTTGCGCATCCATTCTCTGGAAAAGCGCCGAGAAGGCCAATGAAGCCGCTGAAACCATGGGTATTACTGCGGCGCGCCTGAAGACATTGGGATTGGTGGACCGGGTGGTTACCGAACCGGTCGGTGGCGGACATCGAGACTACAAGGTCACCGCGATATCCCTGAAGAAGGCGTTGCAGGATACCTTGAAGCAACTTGCAGGTTTGTCGACAGCTGAGCTTCTTGATCGTCGTTTCGAGCGCCTTATGGCCTATGGCAAGTTCAAGGAACAAGCCGAGCACTGACCCCGTCTTCGCCGCCATCGAGCGGTGTTTCGGCAACCAAGCTCATGCCCGACAGACTTATGTCGTCGGTCTCTCTGGCGGCATGGATTCCATAGTTCTGCTGGATGCACTAATTCGACTGGCGCCACGAGTCCATGTTGTCAAACAGCAAATTAAGGCACTGCATATCAATCACGGAATCAGCCCCAACGCTTATAAGTGGGAGCGATTTTGCCGTACTGTCTGTGCCGACATCGGGATAGGGTTTAAGGCTCGGCGCGTGGCCGTGGAGCGAGGTAGTTCCGACGGCCTGGAGAATGCAGCCCGACGCGCCCGCTACGAAATATTTGCCAAGACAAATACGGACAAAATACTTCTTGCGCATCATCAGGACGATCAAGCGGAGACTCTGCTCTTCAATCTACTTCGCGGCAGTGGGCTAAGGGGGGCTGCCGGAATTCCAGAAAGTCGTGAGCGAGTTCTGCGCCCGCTGCTTGGGGTAGGTCGTCTGGCTATTGAAGAGTATGCGCGTCGCCATGAACTCTCTTGGGTCGAGGACGAGAGTAACGAGGATTCGACGTTCACCCGCAACTATATTCGTCACGAGGTGATTCCCTTATTGCGGCGACGTTTTCCGTCGGCGTCCGCGTCCTTGGCTGCCGCAGCGGGTAGGTTCTCCGAGGCTCTTGGATTGCTTGATGAACTGGCGGTCCAGGATTTTGGTTCGGCCTCCCCGTGTTTCCCCCTGTCGGTTGCTCAACTTAAGAGTCTGAGCGAACCCCGTGCGCGCAACCTTTTGCGCTATTTGCTTGCTGCCGCCGCTATCCAGATTCCTTCCGAGGAGCGCCTGCGTGAAGCCTTGCGGCAGTTATTGTCGGCGGGGCCGGATCGTCATCCCGCTATCAGAATGGGCGCGCGGATATTGCGTCGGCGTTCCGGCTGGGTGGTGCTGGAGTAGGCCTGCGACTGTCCGGGCTAGGCCTGGCGCCCTCTGGCGGCGAGTAGCTGCGCCAATTCGATCGCCGAACGGACGCCCATCTTCTCGAATACATGGGAGCGGTGGACCTCTACGGTGCGCATGGCGATATTAAGTTCGTCAGCGATGACTTTGTTGAACTTGCCCGCCAAAACCCGCTCCATTACCTCGTGTTCACGCGCTGTCAGGGATTGGAGTCGTGCCTCCAGCGAGGCATCGGTCTTGCGCGCACGGTGACGACGGTCATCGTGTTCCAGGGCGCCAATAATCCGATCAGCCAACTCGTTGTCGTTGAATGGCTTCTCAATGAAGTCAAAGGCCCCATTCTTGATCGCCTGCACGGCCTGGGGCACGTCGCCGTGGCCGGTGAGAAAGATGACAGGGAGGGAGCAGGCCTGCCTTTGCAAGGCGTCGAAACATTCAAGGCCGCTCATGGTTCGCATACGTATATCGAGAACGATGCAGCCCCGCATGGATGTGCTGTAGTCCGCAAGGAACGATTCGGCGGAACTCCAGGCTTGGGCGTCCACATTTCGCGAGCGCAGCAGCCACGCCAGGGCATCGCGGATCGCATCATCATCATCAACGAGGTAGGCGGTACCGGGTGTCATAGAGTAGTGGGCAACAAAAGGTGGAAGATGCTGCCGCCGCCAGGATTGGCCTCAAACCACAGACGTCCGCGATGGCTTTCGGCAATAGTACGGCAAATGGCAAGGCCCATGCCCATGCCTTCGGTCTTGGTGGTGAAGAAGGGTTGAAACAGCCGCTGCGCCACGTCGACGCTGACGCCGCAGCCGCGGTCGGCAATTTGCAAGTGAATGGCACCGTCCTCCAGGCAGGCACTGATCCGCACTATGGGTTCGGAAGTATAGGTTTCCCGCATGGAGTCGATGGCGTTACGTATCAGATTGAAGATGACCTGGCCTAACAAGACCCGATCTCCGGTCAGGGCAGGGAGCCTGGGCTGGATGTCGGTCACGATGCGGACTTTCAACCGGGCGGCATCGGCGCCGATCAGGTCAATCACTTCCTCAAGCAACGCGGGAATGTTGCAGGTCTCGGTCTTTGGCTCACTGCGGCGGACGAAATCGTAGATTCTGCGGATGATATGGCCCGCCCGCTGGGCCTGGTTCAGACTCTTTGCCAGGGCCGATTCGATTTCAGTCAGGTTGGGGTTGCCGGAGGCAATCAGATTCAGGCATCCCGTGTTGTAGCTCGCTATAGCCGCCAGGGGCTGGTTGAGTTCGTGAGCCAGGGTTGAGGCCATTTCTCCCATGGTAACGAGGCGTGCCGTTGCCTGGAGGCGCTCCTGCTGCTGCCGAACTTGCTCGGTGGCCCGCTTCTGATCGGAAATGTCAATCAGGGAACTCATCCAGCCGGTATGCTGACCTTGAGTGTCAATCAACGGCGCTTCGTGGATCAGGACGGTGAACTTTTCACCATTGCGCCGCTTGAAGTCGATCTCAAAGCCCTGCTCTGGACCTTCACCGGCGAGGATTTTGTCGTGGAGCGCCTTGGTTTCCTCGTATGCCTCGTCGATCCAGTAGGGCATCGGCGGCCGCCGTCCTACCAATTCCTCGGCACTCCAGCCGAACATGCGACAGAAGGCGGGATTGACATAAGTGATGCGCCCCTCCAGGTCGCGGGCACGCAGGGCGGTTTGCAGGGAGTCTTCCATGGCGCGGCGAAAGGCATGCTCTTCGCGCAGGGCGAGCTCCGCTGCCAGGCGCTTCTGAACGTGCCGACGGAGTGCCCACAGGCTCCAGATTACGAGCAGGGCGAGTAGGATCAGCGCAATGGACAGCAGGCGGCCAATCAGCGGCGTCGTGGCTCGATATGGTTTAGCTTGGAAGACCAGACCATGGCCCGGCGGATCGAAGGGCATCTGGTAACTATTGTCATCCTCGGGGGCGGTGACCTTGGAGCGACTTCCGAGTACCGTGCCGGCGTCGCTGACGACGCTGATCCGATACCGTTCCGTAAGCCACCAGGGCACGAGTTTTTCTAGCATGCGATCCATGGCATAGACACCCACGGCGATGCCGGCCAGATGCCCATCATGAAAAACCGGCACATGAACGCGGAATCGCCATTCCTTTGCCAGACCGGTATAGGGTGGGCTATAAGTGGGTTTGCCGAGAGAGTCGGCCAAATGCCGGGAGACCGAAATAGCCCCAGTCTCGGGGTTGTCTTCCGCTGGCGTGAGGTCGCCGGGGATGGGCAAGGCGTGGAGCACCTGGCCATCTGTTCTGATCCACAGCACCTGCACCAGTCCGGTCTCGTTCTTTAGCAGGGCGCGGGCGTAGGGTTCAAAGCTGGCGGCGCTTTTGACGTTGGTCGGACTGATTTGCCCGAGCAACTCCTCGTTGCGGGTCAGATGAAAATGGATGTTCTGCTCCAGCCAGAGCATGTCGCTGATTAGCGTTGCCCGCTGGTCTTCGCGTTCAGATCGTTCGGACAGCCAGAGCAGGGCGGCGAGGGCGATGACGAACAGCAGCAAGGCAAGCCGCGGCAGGCGCCAGAGCCAGCGGCCCGTGCCAGGGTTGCTGTGAATCCCGTCTTGGGTCCGATTGTCCATGGGAAGGATATTAACGCGCCGTCGATTGGGTGATTATCACTTTGTGGATATCCACAATGGCCGCCGCTGTGTGAAAGGTGGATTATCCGCCTGTCGTTGTAACACACACCAATAATAGGAGGATTCAACATGAACCTGCGTTCCCTTGCCATCGGCCTCGTTGCCGCATCGTTTTCCCTGGCCGCCTTTGCTCAGCAGCCCATCGTTATCAAGTTCAGCCACGTGGTGGCGAATGACACCCCCAAAGGCCATGCCGCCGAGTTTTTCAAGAAGAAGGCGGAGGAACTGACCAAGGGTAAGGTCAAGGTCGAGGTGTACGCGAATAGCACCCTCTACAAGGACAAAGAGGAGATGGAAGCCCTGCAACTGGGCGCCGTGCAGATGCTGGCCCCCTCCCTGGCCAAGTTCGGTCCTTTGGGCGTGAAAGAGTTCGAGGTTTTCGACCTGCCCTATATCTTTGACAACTACACCGAACTGCACAAGATCACCCAGGGCCCCGTTGGCCGCATGATGCTGGACAAACTGGATGCCAAGGGCGTCAAGGGCCTGGCTTATTGGGACAACGGCTTCAAGTCGTTCTCCGCCAACAAGCCGCTGAAGGCGCCGGCCGACTTCAAGGGACTGAAGATGCGTATCCAGTCCTCCAAGGTGTTGGAGTCGCAGATGCGTTCTCTGGGCGCCCTGCCGCAGGTGCTGGCATTCTCCGAGGTCTATCAGGCGCTCCAGACCGGGGTGGTGGATGGCACCGAGAATCCGATCTCCAATCTTTACACGCAGAAGATGCACGAGGTGCAAAAGCACCTGACCCTGACCGAGCATGGCTATCTTGGATATGCGGTGATTACCAACAAGAAGTTCTGGGACGGCTTGCCGGCGGATATTCGCAAGCAGCTTGAAGATGCTATGGAACAGGCGACCCGCTATGCCAACCAGATCGCCAAGGTGGAGAACGATCAGGCCCTGGAAAACGTGAAGAAGTCTGGCAAGACGCAGGTGTACTCTCCTACGACTGAAGAACGGATGGCCTTCAAGAAGGCGATGATTAAGACCCACACCGACATGGAGTCCCGCATCGGCAAGGATCTGATCCAGTCGATCTACAAGGAAACCGGCTTCACTCCGGGCAAGCTCTGATTGTTTCAAAGGCCCGGCGAAGCCGCCGGGCCAATCCTGACTCCGGAGTCATGCCATGAAGTTTCTCGATCATCTTGAGGAATGGTTGATAACCTTCCTCATGGGGGCGGCGACCCTCATTATTTTTGCTGCTGTGGTCCATCGTTATGCCACGGGTTTTGACGTTCCCGGCCTACAGGACTGGCTGCTTACCATCAACATGGGATGGGCGCAGGAGCTGTGCATCATCATGTTTGTCTGGATGGCCAAGTTTGGCGCCGCTTACGGGGTGCGTACCGGCATCCACGTCGGCGTTGATGTGCTGATAAACCGCTTGTCGGATGTAAATCGCAGCCGCTTCATCATTCTTGGCCTGGCGGCTGGCGCTCTGTTTACAGGCATCGTCGGCACCTTGGGCGCTCGATTTGTCTGGGAAAACGGTATGCACTACTCGCTGTTTACCGCTCTGGGCATGGATATCGGCGATTTGCCGGAAGGGCCTACCACCCCCGACTTGGAGTGGCCCACCTGGATCGTCTATTGCGCTATCCCCTTCGGCTCCTATCTGATGTGCTTCCGCTTTCTTCAGGTGACAGTCGGCTTCGTCCGTACAGGCGAGTTGCCCCACCACGATCACGGTCACGTCGATGGTCTGGACGAGGGCGAGCCCCTGGAGCCCGGCAAGGACGATCTGATCTACAGCATGGACGACAACCTGCACCCCCATGGGCTGGATCGGAGCCATCCCAAAGAAGGTGAAAATTCCGAGGGAGAGCGGAAATGAACGCGCTAATCATCTTTGGCTTGTTGGTGGCGCTGATGCTCACCGGCATGCCGATTTCCATTTCCCTTGGTCTGACAGTGCTTTCCTTCCTGTTTTTCCTGACGCAAGTGCCGATCGAGTCAGTGGCCCTCAAGTTGTTCACCGGCATCGAGAAGTTCGAGATCATGGCGATCCCGTTCTTTATCCTGGCCGGAAACTTCCTCACCCATGGCGGGGTGGCGCGGCGCATGATTACCTTCGCCACCTCCATGGTCGGCCATTGGCATGGCGGCCTCGGTCTCGGCGGAGTGCTGGCCTGCGCCCTGTTCGCGGCGGTTTCTGGGTCAAGCCCGGCGACGGTGGTGGCGATCGGCTCCATCCTGATGCCGGCGATGGTCAAGGCCGGCTTCCCCAAGCGCTTCGGCGCCGGCGTCATTACGACCTCGGGTGCCTTGGGCATCTTGATTCCGCCGTCCATCGTCATGGTGATGTACTCGGTGTCCACCAACACCTCGGTGGGCGCCCTGTTCATGGCTGGCGTTGTTCCAGGTCTGCTGCTGGCCTTCCTGCTTGGATTGACCACCTGGTATCGGGCCAAGAAGAACAACTATCCGTGTCAGCCCCGGGCGACCTGGGCTCAGCGCTGGGATGCCTTCCGCAAGGCGATCTGGGGTTTGCTCCTGATCGTGGTGGTCATGGGCGGCATCTATACCGGCATGTTTACCCCCACGGAAGCCGCTGCCGTGAGCGCCGTCTATGCGTTCTTCGTCGCCGTGTTCGTGTATAAGGACATGGGTCTCAAGGACGTGCCGCGGGTGTTGCTCTCCTCGGCAAACATGAGCGCGATGCTGCTCTACATCATCACCAATGCAGTGCTGTTCTCTTTCCTCATGACCCACGAGAACATCCCGCAGGAGTTGGCCAGCCAGATGATCGGCACCGGAGTCGGCGTCATTGGCTTCCTGCTGATTGCCAACGTGTTGTTACTGGTGGCCGGCAATTTCATGGAGCCTTCGTCCATCGTGCTGATTCTGGCGCCGATTCTGTTCCCCATTGCCATCAAGCTGGGTATCGACCCGGTGCATTTCGGCATTCTGATGGTGGTGAACATGGAGGTCGGCATGTGTCATCCCCCTGTGGGCCTGAATCTCTATGTGGCTTCCGGGATCACGAAAATGGGCATCACCGAGCTAACCATCGCGGTTTGGCCCTGGTTGCTCACCATGCTCGGCTTCTTGGTACTTGTAACTTACTGGCCGCCCCTATCCCTGTGGTTGCCGCGCACCTTGGGCATGGTGAATTAGTCATCCCAGTCTTCCCCCTCAAGCAGCCCGGCCTAACCACCGGGCTTTTTTCCTTTTACGCCATTAGAATGGGGAATCACCACCGGAGGATGAGTTACTCATGAAATTCCAGCACATTATTTCTCTCATTGTCGCTGTTCTCGCCCCTTCGTTTTCCTTTGCGCAAACGCCGCAAAAGGGGCAGGTGGTCTATCTGCCCATCTATTCCCATATCTGGTATGGCGACAAAGACAGGAAGGGTAATCCCGCCCAAACTCTGCTTTCGAGCATGGTAAGCATCCGCAATACCGATCCGGGGGCATCCATTCGGATTTTGTCGGCGCGCTATTTCGATACCCAGGGCCGCTTGATTCGCGAATACCTGCCGGTGCCTGTTACCGTGCCCGCGTTTGCCACTCATGAACTGTTCGTTGAATATCAGGACAGCTCGGGAGGTTCCGGGGCCAACTTTGCTATTGTCTGGGAGTCGGAAGGGGAGGTATCGCCTCCTCTCGTCGAGGCGATTCACGCCCGTCTGGATGCCGGGCGGTCAGTGGTCTTCAGCACCTCGGGCGTGACGATTCCCGGACGGAAAGGTACGGAGGCGGGGGGTAAAACGAGGTAAAATGATCAATTAAACGTTTTACTTAACTTATTGTTGGAGAAATGTAATGGCTGTTGAACGCACCCTGTCGATCATCAAACCCGATGCCGTGGCCAAGAACGTGATTGGCAAGATTTATTCCCGTTTCGAAACCAATGGCCTGAAGGTCATTGCCGCCCGTATGGCCTGGCTGTCGCCCCAGGAAGCCGGCCAGTTCTATGCCGTGCACAAGGAGCGTCCCTTCTTCAAGGATCTGGTGCAGTTCATGATCTCCGGCCCCGTGATGATCCAGGTTCTCGAAGGCGAGAATGCCATCGCCAAGAACCGCGAACTGATGGGCGCCACTGACCCGAAGAAGGCTGATGCCGGCACGATCCGCGCCGATTTCGCCGATTCCATCGACGCCAATGCAGTCCATGGTTCCGATGCTGCGGAAACCGCCAAGGTTGAAATCGGCTTCTTCTTCCCGGAAATGAACGTCTACGCCGGTCGCTGATCCAACTCGCAATGACTGTCAATCTGCTCGATTTCGATGCTGAAGGCCTGGCCGCCTGGTTTGCGGGGCAGGGCGAAAAGCCCTTCCGCGCCCGCCAGGTGTTGCGCTGGATGCATCGCTTCGGGCAGAACGACTTTGACGCCATGACGGATATCGCCAAGAGCCTGCGCGACAAGCTCAAGGCCGAGTCTCTCGTGGCGGCGCCCGCCATCGTCAGTGATCGTCTTTCCGACGATGGCACCCGCAAGTTCCTGTTTGATGTCGGTGGCGGCAATGCCGTCGAAACCGTGTTCATTCCCGAGGATGATCGCGGCACCCTGTGCATTTCAACCCAGGCCGGTTGCGCCCTAGATTGTGCTTTCTGCTCGACGGGCAAGCAGGGCTTCAACCGCAACCTGTCCACGGCCGAAATTGTCGGCCAGTTGTGGCAGGTGAATCACGCCCTGGGTGTTGATCCCAAGGGCGACCGTATCGTCTCCAACGTGGTGATGATGGGCATGGGCGAACCCCTGGCCAATTTTGACAACACCGTCGCCGCCCTGCGTCTGTTTCTCGATGACAACGCCTATGGCCTGTCGCGGCGCCGGGTGACGGTTTCAACCTCGGGTCTGGTGCCGGTGATGGATCGCCTGCGCGAGGCCTGTCCCGTGGCCCTGGCGATTTCCCTGCATGCCCCCAATGACCGGCTGCGGGACGAACTGGTGCCGATCAATCGCAAGTACCCGTTGGCCGAGCTGATGGCTGCCTGCGAGCGTTATCTGGAAAAGGCGCCGCGCGACTTCGTTACCTTCGAGTACGTGATGCTCGATGGCGTCAATGACTCCGACGCCCACGCCCGGGAGTTGCTCGCCCTGACCCGTCGTGTTCCCTGCAAATTCAATCTGATTCCCTTCAATCCCTTCCCGCGTTCCAGTTTCCGTCGTTCGCCAGCGGAGCGTGTGCGCCGGTTTGCCGATATTTTGATCGGGGCTGGAATTGTCACCACCACGCGCAAGACCCGTGGCGATGACATTGATGCCGCCTGTGGCCAACTGGCCGGGCAGGTGAAAGATAAGTCACGTCGTAGCGCGATTACCTTTATGGAGGCGACATCTTGAGACTGAGCCTGATTCTAATGGTGCTGTTCCTCGCGGCCTGCAATGGCAGCAGTCCGGTACGGCAGGATGAGCCAGCCCAGCAATCCATGTCTCAGCAGATGGCCTCCAGCGAGTCCCAGCGCCGCGCCAAGGCACACACCGAACTTGGCGCTCTTTATTTGCAGCAGGGGCGTCACGCTGTGGCACTTGAAGAGGCCAAAATAGCCCTTAGTGCCGACTCTAGCTATGCCCCGGCCTTTGATCTTCTGGGCCTCACTCATCTTGATTTGCGCGAGTACTCGATTGCCGAACAGAATTTCCGGCGTGCCTTGTCCCTTGCGCCAGGGGATCCGGATATCAACCAGAGTTATGGCTGGTTCCTTTGCCAGACGGGAAACGAGCAGGAGTCCATTGCCTACTTCCAGCGCGCGGTGAAGAACCCGCTCTATACCATGCCTGCCAAGTCTTATCTCAGTGCTGGTATTTGTTCATTGCGTTTAAAAGATGACAAGGCTGCTGAGTTTTTTTTCAATATGGCGCTGCGTTATGACGCAAATAATGCCCAGTCTAATTATTGGTTGGCGGATATTCGTTATCGCCAGAATCGGTATGCCGAGGCTAAGCAACGTATTGAGGAAGTACATCGGGCGATTGAACCTAATCCGGAAACCCTGTGGCTGGCGATTCGCATTGATCGCAAGTCTGGTGATCGGGAAGCTGAAGTACGAAACACGTCCCAACTGCGGCGTAAGTTCCCCACGTCCGCCGAGTATCAACGCTTGATGCAGGGGCAGTTCGAGTGAGTGAAGAGAATTTGCCCGTCGAGGATCTCAATTCCGCGATGGTCACCCCGATTGATCCGGTAATCCTACCGGGGGCGTGGTTGCGTCAGGCGCGGGAGTCCGCCGGGCTGTCGGTGGCCGAGGTGGCACAGACGCTCAAGTTCAGTCCGCGTCAGATCGAGGCGCTGGAGCGGGACGACTTTTCCGCGCTGCAAGGGGCCACCTTTGTACGCGGCTTCATCCGCAGCTACGCCAAAACCCTTAAGGTCGATCCGACCCCCTTGCTGGCGTCCCTACAGGAGGCGGCGCCGCCCGTTGAGGCCAGGATACAGGCGCCGGAAAATACCGGAGCGGAACTGCCGGTGGTGCGGCAGCCGCGCAATCTGCTGCCGTTGCTGATTCTGTTTGCGGTCCTGGTTCTGGGCGGCGTTGTTGGCTTCATGATCCTCGAAGGGCATTGGACCTTGCCCAAGAGTTCCGATGTTGCCGCGGCACCGCCGGTTGCGCAGCCCCAACTGCGGGTCGAGCCGACGCCTGCGCCTACGCCGGTCGCCGAGGCGCCGGCAGCCGAGGTCAAGGCAGATGCGGCGGTTGCCGTGCCGGCCCTGGACGGCCGGCAGCTGGTTTTCGTATTTCAGGACAAGTCCTGGGTTGAGGTGAAGGATGCGGCGCAGCGCATTATCTTCACCGGCGAACATCCCGCTGGCAGTCGTCAATCGGTGACCGGCAAGGCGCCGTTCCAACTCTGGGTAGGCAAGGCGTCCGGCGTCAAGGTGTTTGACGGCGAGCGGGAAATCGACCTCAAGCCTTACGCCCGCGACGAAGTCGCCCGTCTGACCATCGACTGATGCAGGATTTGCCCTTGATTCCCCGTGGCCCCCTGGCGCGGCGCATGACGCGCCGTGCTCTGGTCGGTCGCGTCGCGATTGGCGGCGGCGCCCCGGTGGTGGTGCAGTCGATGACCAACACCGACACCGCAGACGATTTCGCCACCGCCATGCAGGTGGCGCAATTGGCCCGTGCTGGCTCGGAACTGGTGCGTATTACCGTCAATACCCGCGAAGCCGCCGCCGCCGTGCCCAAGGTCCGCGAGCGTTTGCTGGCGATGGGGGTCGATGTGCCGCTGGTGGGGGATTTCCACTTCAACGGCCACAAGCTGCTGACCGAATACCCGGTATGTGCCGAGGTGCTCGACAAGCTGCGCATCAATCCCGGCAACGTGGGCAAGGGCGCCCGGCGCGACGAGCAGTTTGCGCAATTGATCGAGATTGCCAGCAAGTACCAGAAGCCGGTGCGCATTGGCGTCAACTGGGGCAGCCTCGATCAGAATTTGCTGGCGCGGGTGATGGACGAGAATGCCAAGCGTTCTGTCCCCAAGGATGCCACCGAAATCATGCGCGAGGCGATGGTGGCTTCGGCCCTCGAGTCCGCCGCCAAGGCCGAGGAATATGGTCTGGCCGGTGACAAGATCATCCTCTCCTGCAAGGTCTCCGGAGTGCAGGATTTGATCGCCATTTACCGCGAACTGGCGCAGCGCTGCGACTATCCGCTGCACCTGGGCCTGACCGAGGCCGGCATGGGCAGCAAAGGCATCGTCGCCTCGACTGCGGCCCTCGCCGTGGTGCTTCAGGAAGGCATCGGCGATACCATCCGCGTCTCCCTGACGCCGGAGCCCAACGGCGATCGCAGCCGTGAGGTGATCGTCGCCCAGGAAATCCTCCAGACCATGGGCTTGCGCGCTTTTACGCCTTTGGTCGCCGCTTGTCCCGGCTGTGGCCGTACCACCAGCACCACCTTCCAGGAACTGGCCCAGGACATTCAGGACTATGTGCGCGAAAAGATGCCGGAGTGGCGTCTGCGTCATGTCGGCGTCGAGAACATGACCCTCGCCGTCATGGGCTGCGTGGTCAACGGCCCGGGTGAGAGCAAACATGCCTGCATCGGCATCTCCCTGCCGGGCACCGGCGAAGCGCCGGTCGCGCCGGTATACGTCGACGGCGAACGCGCCGTGACCCTCCGCGGCGAGAACATCGTCGCTGAATTCAAGGCCATCGTCGATGACTACGTGGCCCGTAAATATCTCCAACGCAACTCATGAGCCAGACATTACAAGCAATTCGTGGGATGAACGACATCCTGCCCGCCGACGCCGAACTCTGGGAGCAATTCGAGGAGCTGGTGCGCGACTGGCTGCGGACCTACGGTTACCGGCCGATCCGCATGCCCATGGTGGAGCCGACCCCCTTGTTCGCCCGTGCGATCGGCGCCGTGACCGACATCGTCGAGAAGGAAATGTATTCCTTCGAGGATCGCCTCAATGGCGAGCACCTGACCCTGCGTCCGGAAGGCACCGCCTCCTGTGTTCGCGCCGTGCTGCAACACAATCTTCTCTACGATGGCGGCAAGCGCCTCTGGTACATGGGGCCCATGTTCCGCCACGAGCGGCCCCAGAAAGGGCGCTACCGGCAGTTCCACCAGGTCGGCGTAGAAGCTTTGGGTTTTTCTGGCCCCGATGTGGATGCGGAGCAGATCCTCATGTGCGCCCGCCTCTGGGACGACATGGGTCTCGAAGGCATCCGCCTCGAAATCAATTCCCTCGGTCAGCCGGAGGAGCGCGCGCGTCATCGCGCCGAACTGGTGAGCTATCTGGAGCGGCATCAGGATCAACTGGATGAAGATGCCAAGCGCCGCCTCTACAGCAACCCCCTGCGCATCCTCGACACCAAGAATCCCACCATGCAGGCCTTGGTGGATGGTGCGCCAAAGCTGATCGACCACCTCGGTGAAGAGTCCCTCAAACACTTTGAGGGTGTTCAGGCCATCCTGCGCGATGCCGGCTTGCCCTGTCGCATCAACCCGCGCCTGGTGCGGGGCCTCGATTATTACAACCTGACGGTGTTCGAGTGGGTCACCGACCAACTCGGCGCCCAGGGCACCGTGTGTGCCGGTGGCCGCTACGATGGCCTCGTTGCCCAGCTGGGCGGCAAGCCCGCGCCGGCTTGTGGTTTCGCCATGGGGGTGGAGCGCCTGTTGGCTCTGTGGCAGGATCAGGGCCACAAGCACGAAGTATCCGCGCCCGATGTCTATCTCGTGCATCAGGGCGAAGCGGCGGGGCGCCACGCTTTCCGCGCCGCCGAGCGGCTGCGTGACGCGGGCTTTGCCGTGACGCTGCATTGTGGAGGCGGCAGTTTCAAGTCGCAGATGAAGCGGGCCGACGGTTCCAATGCCCCGGTGGCGGTCATCATTGGCGATGACGAGGCGGCGGCGGGTACGGCCACCGTGAAACCCTTGCGCGCGACGGCGGAACAGCGTCGCGTCGGTCTTGACGAGCTTGCCGACGCGGTCGGCGATCTGATTTTTGAAATGGATGATGACCATGGCGGTATATGACCTCGAAGAACAGGAACAGCTCGACGAGCTGAAGACCTGGTGGAAGCAGTACGGCAATCTGGTGACCAATATCCTCGTCGTGATTGCCGTCGTGCTGGCGGGCTGGCAGGGCTGGAACTGGTGGCAGCGCAACCAGGCGTCCCAGGCCTCGGCCATTTACGTCGCTGCCCAGCAGGCGGCTGGCCGCGGCGATGCCAAGAAGGTACGGGAACTGGCCGGCGAACTAATCGACAAGTATTCGTCCACCACCTACGCTGGCCTGGCCGCGCTGCTGTCGGCCAAGGTTCAGGCCGAACTCGGCGATGCCAAGAACGCCAAGCCGCAATTGATCTGGGCCGCCGAAAAGGGCAGCGAAGATTTGCGCGACCTGGCGCGCTTGCGCCTGGCTGCCTTGTTGCTGGATGAAGCCGCCTATGACGAGGCGCTGAAGCAACTCGCCGCTGAACCTCTGCTGCCTTTTGCACCGCGCTTCAACGATCTCAAGGGCGACATCCTGGCCGCTCAGGGCAAGAAGGCGGAAGCCCTCGCCGCCTATGAAGCCGCCCTGGCCAAGCTCGATGAACTCAAGAAGGGCGGCTCCGAGACCGAGGGCCGCGGCTATCGCGATGCCCTGAAGGCCAAGCGTGACGCCATGGGAGGCGCCAAGTGATGCGGCGCATGGGACCGCATCTGCGGTGGCGAACTGTCTTCTCCATGAGCTGCGCGGCGGGACTGCTGGTTCTGTCGGGCTGTTCCACAGTGAGTTCCACGGTAGATAAGCTCAATCCATTCTCCTCCTCCGCGCCCAAGGTCAAGCCAGCGGAGCTGCAAGCGATCGAGGCCTCGGTCACGGTCAAGCCCTTGTGGCAAGCCAGCCTCGGTTCGGCGGGCGAGTTCGTGTTTACGCCGGCTGTGGTGGGTTCGAGTGTCTACGCCGCATCCAAGGACGGCGCCATCGCTCGCTTCGACGATGGCCAACAGGTTTGGCGTATCTCCGCTGGTCAGGTGCTTTCCGGCGGCGTCGGCTCTGATGGCAAGCGCGTGGCGGTGGGAACGCCCAAGGGCGAGGTGCTGGTGTTCGATGCCGCCAACGGCAAGGAACTCTGGCGCGCCCGGGCCAGTTCCGAAATCCTCGCTGCACCCGCCCTGGGTGACGATCTGGTCATGGTGCGCAGCGGCGACTCGCGAATTTTTGGTTTCGACATGAGCGACGGCAAGCGCAAGTGGGTGTATCAGCGCAGCACCCCGGCCCTCAGCCTGCGCACCAATGTCGGCATCGTCCTTGGCCCCCGCGCCGTTCTGGCGGGCTTCCCCGGCGGCAAGCTGGTGGCGGTGGCGACCAACAATGGCGCCGCGCTGTGGGAACTGACGGTAGCCCTGCCCAAGGGTTCTACCGAGCTTGAACGCATGGCCGACGTTACCAGTCTGCCGGTGTTGGGCGAGCGCGAAGTCTGTACCGCCGTGTTCCAGGGCCGCGTGTCCTGCGTCGATCTGGCCACCGGCAACTCCCTCTGGGCCAAGGATCTGTCCAGCCGCGCCGGCCTCGACATGGATGAGCGCTTCGTCTACATCAGTGACGACAAGGGCGCCATCCACGCCATCGACCGCATCACTGGTTCCAGTCTCTGGAAGCAGGACAAGCTCTTCATGCGCGGTCTTTCCCGCCCTCTGGCGATTGGCAGCCGCGTGGTGGTGGCCGATGCCCAGGGGGTGCTGCATGTGTTGCGGCGCGAGGATGGTTCCTTTGTCGGTCGCGCCAGCACCGATGGCAGCCCGATCCAGGCCGATCCGCAGCGCATCCGCGGCGGATTCCTGGTGCAAACGCGCAATGGCGGCCTGTTCGCCTACACGCTCGACTGAGAACTGGCAACGATCATGAAACCAACCCTGGTGCTGGTGGGCCGGCCGAATGTCGGCAAGAGCACCCTGTTCAATCGCCTGACCAAGAGCCGCAACGCCCTGGTGGCCGATCAGCCGGGCCTGACCCGTGATCGCCACTATGGCCATGGTCATTCCGGCGACAAGTCCTTCCTGGTGGTGGATACCGGCGGTTTCGAGCCTTCGGCCAAGGAAGGCATCGTCCAGGAAATGGCGCGCCAGGCCGAAGCGGCAATTGCCGAGGCTGATGTGCTGCTGTTCATCGTCGATGGTCGTGCCGGCCTCACGCCCCAGGACAAGGCGATTGCCGACCGGCTGCGGCGCAGCGGCCGGCCCTTGCATCTGGTGGTGAACAAGTGCGAAGGCATGAACCGGCCGATGGTGGCTGCCGAGTTTTACGAACTGGGCTGCGGCGAACCCTATGTGATCTCCGCCGCCCACGGCGAAGGGGTGCGCGAGTTACTGGCTCTTGCGCTGGAGCCCTTCCCCGAGGAGTCCGGTGACGGTGATGATGTCCACGGCCCCCGCGTTGCCATCGTTGGCCGCCCGAATGTGGGCAAGAGCACCCTCATCAACACGCTGCTCGGTGAGGAGCGGGTGATTGCCTTCGACATGCCGGGCACCACGCGCGACGCCATCGAGATTCCCTTCAGCCGCAACGGCCGTGAATACACCCTGATCGACACCGCCGGCCTGCGCCGCAAGGGGCGAGTGTTCGAGACCATCGAGAAGTTTTCCGTCATCAAGACCCTTCAGGCCGTCGAACAGTCCAACGTCGTGGTGCTGATGGTGGACGCCAGCCAGGATATTTCCGACCAGGATGCCCATATCGCTGGCTTCTGCATCGAGGCCGGCCGTGCCCTGGTAGTTGCGGTGAACAAGTGGGACTCCATCGATAGCTACCGGCGCGAGCAGATCAAGCAGGATGTGGCGCGCAAGCTCAACTTCCTCGGCTTCGCCCGTGTGCATCAGATTTCGGCCCTGGAAGGGCAGGGCATCGGCGCCGTGCTGACGTCTGTGGACAAGGCTTACGCAGCCGCCATGGCCAAATTGCCGACGCCGAAGCTGACCCGGGTCCTGCAACTGGCCCTACAGCAACAGCAACCGCCGCGCCACGGTCTCTCGCGGCCGAAGCTGCGTTATGCCCACCAGGGCGGCAGCAACCCGCCCATTGTCGTGATCCACGGCAACTCCCTCGACCATATTCCCGATTCCTATACCCGCTATCTGGAGCGGGTGTTTATGGAAGCCTTCAAGCTGCAAGGGACGCCCTTGCGCATCCAATATAAAACCAGTCGCAATCCATTTGCCGACGCCGCTGAAAAACATTAGCGATTAGTCGGATTTTTTAGTAAAGTATTCTTTCATAACCAAAAAAGTGAGGCCAACCATGAGTAATAAAGGGCAGATGCTACAAGACCCGTTTTTGAACACGCTGCGTCGCGAGCATGTTCCGGTCTCCATCTATCTCGTTAACGGCATCAAGCTGCAAGGACAGATCGAGTCCTTCGACCAGTATGTGGTGCTGTTGAAGAATACCGTCACCCAGATGGTGTACAAACACGCCATTTCCACGGTGGTGCCGGCGCGCCCCGTCAATTTCGCCCAGGACGACGCCGCCGAGTGATTCATCTCCTCGTGTGGGGCGCCCATGTTTGAGCGCCCCGCCAGCGGCAACCGGGCGGTTCTGGTTCAACTCGACTTCGGCGATGGCGATTTTGACGAACGCCTCGCCGAGTTGCGCCTGCTGGTTTCCAGCGCCGGAGCTGACGATCTGGTGGTGGTGCAGGGAAAGCGCGATCGCCCCGACCCGGCGCTGTTTGCCGGCAAGGGCAAGGTGCAGGAGATTGCCGAGGCGGTGGCTTCCCTGGAAGCCGACATCGTCATCTTCAATCACGAGCTTTCGCCGGGCCAGCAACGCAACCTGGAACGCCAGCTTGCCTGCCGCGTTGTCGATCGTTCCAGTCTGATTCTCGATATCTTCGCCCTGCGTGCCCGCAGCCACGAGGGCAAGTTGCAGGTGGAACTGGCCCAGTTGCAGCACCTGGCGACCCGTCTGGTCCGGGGCTGGACCCACCTGGAGCGGCAGAAGGGCGGTATCGGTCTGCGCGGTCCGGGTGAAAAGCAGCTCGAAACCGACCGCCGGCTGCTGGGGAAGCGGGTTTCCGTGCTGAAAGATCGTCTCAAGCTGTTGGAACGTCAGCGCAAGATGCGGCGTCGTGGCCGCTCGCGTCGCGACGTGCTTTCGGTATCCCTGGTCGGCTATACCAATGCCGGTAAATCCACCCTCTTCAACGCCCTCACCAAGGCGGGGGCCTACGCCGCCGACCAGCTTTTTGCCACCCTCGATACCACTTCGCGCCGCGTCTTTGTTGGGGGCGCCGGGCAGATCGTGGTTTCCGACACCGTCGGTTTCATTCGCGACCTGCCCCACTCCCTGGTCGCCGCTTTCCACGCCACCCTGGAGGAGACGGCAGAGGCTGATTTGCTGCTGCACGTGGTCGATTCCGCCAGCCCCGACCGGGACCAGCAGATGGCCGCCGTATCCTCGGTGCTGGAAGAGATTGGCGCCGCCGAGGTGCCGCAAATCCTGGTCTGGAACAAGATCGACGCCACCGCTGCGGAGCCGGGAGTGGACCGGGATGACTGTGGTAGACTCCAACGCATTCGTGTCAGCGCCAGGACCGGGGAAGGCCTCGACCTGTTGCGCGAAGCCCTAGCCGAGGTGGCGCGGGAACGCGGGGAAGTCCCGGACTCGGAGCCTGTTAATGTTGACGCTGCTTGATTCGTCCTCTTTCGCCACCATCTTCCAAGTTACCTCTTCCTCAAGCGAGTTCCAATAACGTGTTCGCCGGCATACTGATGTCTCTCAACGATCACGGCTGGGGTAACAAGCCCGGCGGTGACAACAAGGGTGGTGGCAACCAAGGCCCCCCCGACCTCGATGAACTCTGGCGCGATATCAATCGCCGCCTCTCCGGCATCTTCGGCAAGAAGGGCGGCGGCGGCAATGGTAACGGCGGTGGCGGCATCGGCTTGCCCCCCGTCAATCTGCGCCAGTTCGGTGGTGGCGTTGGTCTTCTCGCGGCTCTGGTGGCGGTGGTCTGGCTGGGTAGCGGCTTCTATATCGTCGATGCCAGCCAACGCGGCGTCGTGCTCCAGTTCGGGCGCTATAAGGACACTACCGAGCCGGGTCTGCGCTGGCGGCTGCCGTGGCCGATCCAGAGCCACGAGGTGGTGAATCTCTCCGCCGTGCGTACCAAGGAAATCGGCTATCGCGGCTCCGAGAAGAACAAGGTGCCGAAAGAGGCCCTGATGCTGACCGACGACGAAAACATCGTCAGCGTCCAGTTCGCGGTCCAGTATCTGCTCAAAGACCCGATGAACTACATCTTCAAGAACCGTGATCCCGACGAGGCTGTAACCCAGGCTGCGGAAACGGCGATTCGCGAGATCGTCGGCAAGAGCAAGATGGACTTCGTGCTGTATGAAGGTCGCGATCAGATTGCCGCCAATACCCAGAAACTGATCCAGGAAATTCTCGATCGTTACGAAACCGGCATCCAGGTGCGCTCTGTCACCATGCAGAGCACCCAGCCGCCGGAGCAGGTGCAGGCCGCCTTCGACGATGCGGTTAAAGCTGGTCAGGACCGTGAGCGGCAGAAGAACGAAGGCCAGGCCTACGCTAACGACGTGATCCCTCGTGCCAAGGGTACGGCGGCGCGCCTGATGCAGGAAGCCAACGGCTACAAGCAGCGCATGGTGGCCACCGCCGAAGGTGATGCCTCCCGCTTCAAGCAAATCCTGACCGAATACAACAAGGCGCCGGAAGTGACTCGCAGCCGCATGTATCTCGAAACCGTGCAACAGGTCTATGCCAACACTTCCAAGGTGATGGTGGACGCTAAGGGCAGCGGCAATCTGTTGTACCTGCCTCTCGACAAGCTGATGCAGGTGGTCGCCGGCGCCCAGCCCGCTGCGTCGACGAATGCCCCTGAACCCACCGCATCTCGTGGCATGCCGGGACCGGCCGTGTCCAACGACGTGCCGCCGCAGCTTGAAAAGGGCCCCCCCGTGGAACAGAGCGGCATGTATTCCTCCGCGCCGCAGCGTTCCCGTGATGGCTTGAGTTCGCGTGAAAGGAGTGCGCGCTGATGGGCCGCCATATTTCGTTTATCGCCTCGCTGTTCCTCGGCGCCTTGGTGGTCTTCGCCATGACGGTGTTTACCGTCGATCAGCGCCAGAACGCCATCGTCTTCCAGTTGGGCGAAATCAAGGACGTCATCACCGAGCCAGGCCTCGCCTTCAAGTTCCCCCTGATCCAGAACGTGCGCCTGTTTGACAAGCGCGTGTTGACCCTGGATTCCGTCGAGCCCGAGCGCTTCCTTACCGCAGAGAAGAAGCCGGTGCTGGTGGATTCATTCGTCAAGTGGCGTATCCACGACGTGCGCCAGTACTACATTTCAGTCAATGGTGACGAACAGGTGGCCCGTACCCGGTTGTCGCAAACCGTCAATTCCGGCCTGCGCGAGGAATTCGGCAAGCGTACCGTCCATGACGTGGTGTCCGGGGAGCGCGACAAGATCATGGCGGAAGTGCAGCGCAAAGCCGACGCAGATATGCGCGCCATGGGTGTCCAGATCGTCGACGTTCGCCTGAAGCGTGTTGATCTGGTGCCCGAGGTTTCCGAGTCGGTCTATCGCCGCATGGAAACCGAGCGCAAGCGGGTGGCCAACGAACTGCGTTCCGAAGGTGCTGCCGAAGCCGAGAAGATCAAGGCCGATGCCGATCGCCAGCGCGAAGTCATTGTCGCTGAAGCCTATCGCGATGCTCAGAAGATCAAGGGTGAGGGCGATGCCAAGGCCGCGTCCATCTACGGTCAGGCCTTCAGCCAGAACGCCGAGTTTTATGCCTTCTACCGCAGCCTCGAAGCCTATCGGGGCAGCTTCCATAACAAGACCGACGTGATGGTGGTAGAACCCAACTCCGAATTCTTCAAATACCTGAAGAGTTCCGGCAAGGGCACCAAGTAATCCATTCTCAATGGCGTCGAATCTGCTTCTCGCGTTTGCTCTCATGCTTGTGATTGAAGGTTTGCTACCGTTCCTGGCGCCCAAAGCGTGGCGGGAAACATTTATCCGCGTCACCCAGTTTGCCGACGGGCAGATTCGCTTCATGGGCCTGGCTTCCATGGTGATGGGCCTGGTTTTGATCGTGGTGCTGTCATGAGCCGCCGCTGGGTATTGCCTGAGGCCATCGAAGACCTGTTGCCGGGCGAGGCGCGCCATGTTGAGGCCCTGCGCCGGCGTTTGCTCGATGAGTATTCCCTCCACGGCTACGACCTGATCGCCCCGCCCCTGCTGGAGTTCACCGACTCCCTGCTGACGGGCAGCGGCGGCGACATGGATCTGCGTACCTTCAAGCTCGCTGATCCCCTCTCCGGACGCACTGTGGGCATCCGTGCCGATATCACGCCCCAGGTAGCGCGCATCGACGCCCACCTGCTGAATCGTCCCGGTGTAATCCGCCTGTGTTACTGCGGCAGCGTTCTGCACACCCAGCCGGCCGGCTTGTTTGCCAGCCGTGAGCCTTTGCAGATTGGCCTCGAACTCTATGGTCACGGTGGCCTGGAGGCCGACATTGAGGTGCTGCGCCTGCTGGCGCGTTCCCTCGCCCTCTGTGGCATCAGCGCCAACCGCCTGGATATCGGCCATATTGGCATTTTCCGCGCTCTCGCCGAGGCGGCGGGTGTCGGCAGCGAAGCCGAGCAGGAACTTTTCGCCGCCTTGCAGGGCAAGGATCTGCCGCGGCTGCGCGAACTCACCACCGACATGGCGGAGCCGATACGCAACGGCTTCCTCGCCCTCCCCGAACTTTACGGCGGCGCCGAAACCCTGGCGGCGGCGGAGCGGCGTCTGCCGCCACTGCCCCGCGTCACCCAGGCCCTCGCCGATCTGCGCCGTCTCTCCGATGCCGTCGGTGACCTGCCGGCCAGCATCGACCTCGCCGACCTGCGCGGCTACCACTATCACAGCGGCGTCGTGTTCGCCGCCTACTGTGCCGGCCATCCGGGCGCCATCGCCCTCGGCGGTCGTTACGATCATGTCGCCCGGTCCTTTGGCCGCGAGCGCTGCGCCACCGGCTTCTCCATGGACTTGCGTACCCTGGCTCGTCTGGTCCCCGCTGCGGCCGCTCCCGGTGCAATACTCGCGCCCTGGCCGGAGGACGATTCCCTGCACGCTGAAGTCGAGCGTCTGCGCCAGGCCGGCGAGCGGGTCATCATGGCCTTGCCAGGGCACGGCCAGGCAGATGGCGACTGCTGGCGCGAGGCGGGCTGCAATCGCCGTCTGGCAAGGCGCGGCGATCAATGGATCATCGAAGACCTCGCGTAACGGCGCGAGTAAACCAAGGAAGATTGAAATGGCAAAGAACGTAGTCGTTGTCGGCACCCAGTGGGGCGACGAAGGCAAGGGCAAGATCGTCGATTGGCTCACCGACCACTCCCAGGGCGTGGTGCGCTTCCAGGGTGGCCACAATGCCGGCCACACCCTCGTCATCGGTGGCAAGAAGACGGTGTTGCACCTAGTGCCCTCCGGCATCCTGCGTGATGGCGTTACCTGCTACATCGGCAACGGTGTCGTGCTGTCGCCCGAAGCCCTCATCAAGGAACTCGACGAACTTCAGGCGGCCGGCGTCGATGCCGAAGCGCGGCTGAAGATTTCTGAAGCCTGCCCGATCATCATGCCTTACCACCAGGCCCTCGACATGGCCCGCGAAGCCGCCAAGGGCGCCAACAAGATCGGCACCACCGGTCGCGGCATCGGCCCGGCTTATGAGGACAAGGTGGCACGGCGCGGCCTGCGGGTGCAGGACCTGATGCGTCCGAAACAGTTTGCCGAGAAGCTCGCCGAACTGCTCGACTATCACAACTTCGTTTTGAAGAACTACCTCGGCGCCCAGCCGGTGGACTTCCAGAAGACCCTCGAAGGCGCCATGGCCATTGCCCCGCGCATCACGCGCATGGTGGCCGACGTGCCGCGTGCCCTCTACGAAGCCCACAAGGCCGGTGCCAACCTGCTGTTTGAAGGCGCTCAGGGTACCCTGCTCGACATCGACCACGGCACCTACCCCTTCGTTACCTCCAGCAACTGTGTGGCCGGTGCAGCGGCAGCCGGCGCCGGCGTTGGTCCCGGCATGCTGCATTACGTACTCGGTATCACCAAGGCCTACACCACCCGCGTCGGCGGAGGCCCCTTCCCGACAGAACTTTACGACGCGGTGGACAAGCGTGACCCGGTGGGGGAGCACATGGCCACCAAGGGCTGTGAATTCGGCGCCACCACCGGCCGTGCGCGCCGCTGCGGCTGGTTCGATGCCGCCGCCCTCAAGCGCTCGATCCAGATCAACGGCGTCTCCGGCCTCTGCGTAACCAAGCTCGACGTGCTCGATGGTGTCGAGGAGCTGAAGATTTGTACCGGCTACAAGCTCGATGGCGGCTTTACCGACATCCTGCCCGTGGGCGCCGACGAACTGGCCCGTTGCGAGCCGGTTTACGAGTCCATGCCGGGCTGGAAGGAAAGCACGGTCGGCGTTACCACCCTGGAGGGTCTGCCGGCTGCGGCCCGGGCCTACATCAAGTGCATGGAAGAAGTGTGCGGTGTGCCGGTGGATATGATTTCCACCGGACCGGACCGCGAAGAAACGATAGTGCTGCGCCATCCGTTTGCGTAACGGAAAATAAAAAAGCCGGTCAGCGTGACCGGCTTTTTTTATACTTTTGCTTGGTGCCCAGGAAGGGACTCGAACCCCCACGGTGTTACCCGCTAGTACCTGAAACTAGTGCGTCTACCAATTCCGCCACCTGGGCAAACCGCAAAAGAGGCGCGAATTTTAAAGGAAAACCACGAATTGTCAAACAAGAATAGCAAGCCCCCAAAACTTTCAAAAATCCGCCAGGCCGATCCCCACTTCGAGCGCGAAACGGCGAAGTACGATCATCCCCTGCCGAGCCGTGAATATCTGCTGGAAACCCTGAGCGCCCAAGGGGTGCCGGTGTCCTTCGAGCGCCTCTGTCAGTTGCTCGATATTCAGCCCTTTGAATACGACACCTTCAGTCGCCGCCTCGGCGCCATGGCGCGTGACGCGCAGCTGATGCAAAACCGGCGCGGCGACTGGCTGATCCCCGACAAGGCGGATCTGGTTCGCGGTCGTGTACAGGGCCATCCGGACGGCTTCGGCTTCCTCGTTCCCGATGAGGGCGGGGCTGACCTGTTCCTTTCCGGCAAGGAGATGGACAAGGTGCTCCACGGCGACCGAGCCATTGTCCGTGTCATTGGCGTCGATCGCAAGGGCCGCCCCGAGGGCAAGATCGTCGAAGTCACCGAACGCGCCAATCAGAAATTTGTCGGCCGCCTGTTCCAAGAGCATGGCGTCTGGTTCGCCGTCGCCGAGAATCGCCGCATCAGTCAGGACATCCTGATTTCGCCGCCGGAGAAGGGTGACCGCAAGGCCCTCAAGCCCGTGGCTGGCCAGGTGGTGATGGTTGAGATCATCGAGCAGCCGTCGAGGCATTCCCAGCCCATAGGCAAGGTGGTGGAAGTGCTCGGCAACTACGCCAATCCAGGCATGGAAATCGAGATTGCCCTGCGCAAGCACGAACTGCCTTTCGAGTTTTCCAAGGCCGCCCTCGACGAGACCAAAAAGCTGCCGGACGAGGTGCGCAAGAGCGACTGGAAGGGCCGCGAGGACATCACCAAGCTGCCTCTGGTCACCATCGACGGCGAGACCGCCCGCGACTTCGACGACGCCGTGTATTGCGAGCGCCAGGGCAAGGACGGCAAGGGCGGCTTCCGCCTCATCGTCGCCATCGCCGACGTCTCCCACTACGTCAAGGCCGGCGGCCCCCTGGATGCCGATGCCTTCGATCGTGGCAACTCGGTGTACTTCCCGCGCCGCGTGATTCCGATGCTGCCGGAGAAGCTCTCCAACGGCCTCTGTTCCCTGAACCCTCAGGTGGAACGCCTGTGCATGGTCTGCGACATGGCCATCGCCGCTAATGGCGAGATCAAGCGCTACCGCTTCTATCCGGCGGTGATGTGGTCCCACGCCCGCCTGACCTACAACGAAGTCGCCGCAGCCCTTTATGAGAAAGAGCCGGCGGCGCGCAAGAAGCTGGAGCCCTTGCTGCCGCACCTGGAGGCCCTCGACACCCTGTTCCGCGTCCTGCTCAAGGCGCGGGAGAAGCGTGGCGCCATCGACTTCGAGACCCTCGAAACCCGCATGATCTTCGACGACCACGGCAAGATCGAGCGCATCGAACCCACCGAGCGCAACGATGCCCACCGCCTGATCGAGGAATGCATGCTGGCCGCCAACGTCTGCGCTTCCGAGTTCCTGCGCGAGCGTGAGCATCCGGCCCTCTATCGCATCCACGAAGGTCCGACGCCGGAACGCCTGGAAAAGCTGCGCGACTTCCTCGGCACCTTCGGCCTGCAGCTCGGTGGCGGTGAATCACCCACCGCCAAGGATTACGCCAAGCTGCTCGCTGGCATCCAGGGCCGCCCCGACAAGCAGCTCTTGCAGACCGTGATGCTGCGCTCCCTGCGCCAGGCCATCTACAGCCCCGACAACGTCGGTCACTTCGGTCTCTCCTACGAGAGCTACACTCACTTCACCTCGCCCATCCGCCGCTATCCGGACCTGATGATCCACCGCGCCATCAAGGCGGTGCTAACCAATCAGCATTACACGCCGGGTGACTGGGAGCAGATGGGCCTCCATTGCTCCTCCACCGAGCGCCGTGCCGACGAGGCTACCCGTGATGTGGAAAGCTGGCTCAAGTGCTTCTACATGCAGGACCGCATCGGCGAAGAGTTCGAGGGCAGCATTTCCTCCGTGGTGCCCTTCGGCATCTTCGTTGCCCTCGACTCGGTGTTCATCGAAGGCTTGGTGCACGTTTCCGAACTCGGTGCCGACTACTTCCACTTCGATGAAAAGCAGCATGCCATGGTCGGCGAGCGCACCAACCGCCGCTTCCGCCTCTCGGATCGCGTCAAGGTGCAACTGATGCGCGTTGACATGGAACAGAACAAGATCGACTTCCGTCTCATCGACGACAAACCTACTACTCCCGGCGCTACTGCCAAATCCGGCAAGCCGTCCAAGAAAGGCTACAAACATGGCTGAAACCCGCCTGATTCACGGCTTCCACGCCATCATGGCCAAGCTGCGCCACGCGGCCGACGACGTGAAGGAAATCTACCTCGCCGAAACCCGCCAGGATGTCCGCGCTAAGGAACTGCTCAAACGCGCTTCGGGCTGCAATGTGCGTGTGACCCAGGTGGATACCGCCCGCCTCGACAGCATGGTTGGCAATGCCCGTCACCAGGGCGTGGTGGCGAAGGTGGATGCGGTGCAGCGCCACGTTACCCTCGATGATGTGCTCGATGGCCTCACTGAGCCGGCCCTGCTGCTGGTGCTCGACAGCATCACCGACCCCCATAACCTCGGAGCCTGCCTGCGCGTGGCCGATGCCGCTGGCTGCCATGCCGTGATCGCCCCCAAGGACAAGGCCGTCGGCCTCAACGCCACCGCCATGAAGGTCGCCAGCGGCGCCGCCGACACTGTGCCCTACGTCACGGTGACCAACCTCGCCCGCAGCATGAAGGAAATGCAGGAGCGCGGCGTGTGGACCGTGGGCGCCGATGCGGAAGCCAAGAGTGACCTCTACGCCACCGACCTCTCCGGCCCTATCGCCTGGGTACTCGGCGCCGAAGGCAGCGGTCTGCGCCGTCTGACCCGCGACACCTGCGACATCCTCGCCAGCATTCCCATGCACGGCAGCGTCGAAAGCCTCAACGTCTCCGTCGCCTCCGGCATCTGCCTGTTCGAGGCGCGCCGGCAGCGGACCGTGAAAGGGCGCTAAACCGCTTTGGGCGGGCGGTTGGCAACGAAAATGCCGCTGCCCACCAGCCCCAGGGCCAGCCACACGGCGGGGGTCAGGGGTTCGTTCAGCAACAGGCCCCCGGCCATGACGCCGAACACCGGCGTCAGGAACGAGAAGGCCGCCAGCCGCGTCGCCGGGTAATGGCGGATGAGCCAGAACCAGCCCAGGTAGCTGAAGGTCGCCACCACCACAATCTGGAATCCCAGCGACGCCAGCACCGTTGCCGTCAGTCGCCCCGCATCGAGGCTGAATTGACCCAAGACCCAGGCCGCCAGCGGCAGCAGCACGACCGAGACCGCCAGTTGATAAAGCAGCGTTTTCTCCGGTGCGGCGGTAGCGAGACGGCTGACCTTGATGGTCAGGGTGGTTGCCGCCCACAGCAGCGCTGCGGTGAGCATCATCAGGTCGCCAATCCAGGCATCTCCCGCCGGCCGCAGCAGGTTCTCGCCAAATAGCGCCAACACGCCGATGAAAGCCAGCCCGAGGCCCATCCACTGGGCGCGGCGCGGCCGTTCCAGCGGCAGCAGCCAGGCGGCGCCGAGGGCGACGAAGAAGGGCGCGGTGTAAAGGAAGATCACGCCGCGCGAGGCCGTGGTGAAATCGAGGGCCCAGTAGAGCAACGCAAATTCCGCGCTGAACAGCAGTCCCGCCAGCAGGCCGCCGGCCAGGGTGCCGTCCTGGCGCCACAGCGGCACACGCCGCAGCAGCGTCCACGCCAACACCAGCCCCAGCGCGCCAAGGGAGCGCAGGCTGCTTTGCATTAAAGGCGAGAGCCCGGCCATGGCGAGTTTGATGGCCACCTGCTGCAAACCCCAGATGGCGCAAAACACCACCAGCAGACCGGCGGCCGTGGCGTCAAGATGGCTGCGTTGGGTCATGGCCCGTTCAGGCCCGCGCCAGGGCGGCGCGGATGCGCGCGATGGTTTCCTCCACCGGCGCCCGGGCCGAAACCTCCAGCCCCAGGTTGCGCGCGATCTGGTTCACCTTCACCGGATTCAGCGGCACCCCGCCGGCATCAATGGCGGCGATCAAGGCCCGCGCCTGTTGTATTTCCGGCGGCAGGGCAGGGCGCTTGTGGCCCAGACCCAGAATGCGCATCAAGAGGGATTTGCGTTGCGGCGTCACGGCGGTGGCGGTAAGTTGATCTCGGTGAAAGACTACCAGCAAGCGCGGCGGATCGGAACGGAATCGTCAGCCGCCCAGCAGTCTGTTTTGAGCGCCATGAGGTGCGGCGCTCAAAATATGCCCATGTTTTTGTTCAGCCCCGCCTGGGCAGTTAGAATGCAGCACCGGGCGACGCAGATGCCACCCGGCTATCACGACACAGCATACGGCCCGTCGCTGCGATGGGGCCTCGGGGAGCGCGACACATGGCCGCCAAGGAAGCCAAGGCCCGCATCAAGATCAATAAGCTGCTGGAAGAATCCGGCTGGCGCTTCTTTGATGGGGCTCACGGCAAGGCCACTATTGCCCTAGAGCCGAAGGTCACGCTGACCAAGGCCGCTGTCGATGCCCTGGGCGAGAACTTTGAACAAACCACCAAGGGTTTCATTGACTTTCTCCTGCTCGACGAAAACGGCTTTCCTCTGCTGGTCCTCGAAGCCAAGTCCGAAGACAAGAATCCTCTCGTCGGCAAGGAGCAGGCGCGCGACTACGCCAAGTCGCAATCTTGCCGCTTCGTCATCCTCTCCAACGGCAACCTGCATTATTTCTGGGACCTGGAGCAGGGCAACCCCCACATCATCACGCGCTTTCCGTCGCCCGATTCGATCAAGGGATACCGCCACTTTCAGCCCAATCCGCAGAAGCTCATCACCGAACCCGTCGGCACGGATTACATCGCTCTCAGCCAGATGCCCGGCTACGCCGCCGAGGCCGGCTGGAAGAACCTCGCCGAGCGCGAAGCCTTCATTCAGGCTAACCGCCTGCGCTTCCTGCGCGACTACCAGCGCCGCGCCGTTCAGGCGATTCAGGATGCCGTGGCCGAAGGCCACAGCCGCTTCCTGTTCGAGATGGCCACCGGCACCGGCAAGACCCTCACCGCCGCCGCCGTCATCAAGCTCTTCCTGCGCACCGGCAATGCCTCCCGCGTTCTGTTCCTGGTGGATCGGCTCGAACTCGAAGACCAGGCCAACAAGGCCTTCATCGCCCAACTCAAGAACGACTACACCTCTGTCATCTACAAAGAGCGGCGCGACGAATGGCGCAAGGCCGAGATCGTCGTCACCACCGTGCAATCCCTGCTGTTCAACGACAAATACAAGCGCCTGTTTTCTCCCACCGATTTCGATCTGGTGATTTCCGACGAAGCCCACCGCTCCATCGGCGGCAATGCCCGCGCCGTGTTCGAGTATTTCGTCGGCTACAAGCTCGGCCTCACCGCCACGCCGCGCGACTACCTGAAGAAGTTCGACGCCAAGCAGCCCAGCACCCGCGACCCGCGCGAAGCCGAGCGCCGCCTGCTGCTCGATACCTACCGCACCTTCGGCTGCGAGTCCGGCCAGCCCACCTACCGCTACGGGCTGCTCGACGGTGTGCGCGACGGCTACCTCATCAACCCGCTGGTGGTGGATGCCCGCACCGACATCACCACCCAGCTTCTTTCCGACCAGGGCTATGCCGTCCTCTCCACCAGCGAAGAAGGCGCGGCGGAACAGGAAAGCTTCTTCCAGAAAGACTTCGAGAAGAAATTCTTCTCCGACGCCACCAATCGCCTGTTTTGCCAGACCCTGCTCCAGCACGGCCTGCGCGACCCCATCAGCCACGAGTTCGGCAAGTCCATCGTCTTCGCCGTGAGCCAGAACCACGCCGCCAAGCTGGCACAGATTCTCAACGAACTCGCCGACGCCCTCTATCCCGGCAAATACCAGTCCGATTTCGCCGTCCAGGTTACCTCCCTGATCCCCGACGCCCAGCAATACACCCTCAACTTCACCAACAACAATCTGCTCGGCTCCGCCAACTTCCTCGACGCCTACAAGACCAGCAAGGCGCGGGTTTGCGTCACCGTCGGCATGATGACCACCGGCTACGACTGCCCCGACATCCTCAATCTCGGCCTGCTGCGCCCCATCTTCTCGCCCTCCGACTTCGTCCAGATCAAGGGGCGCGGCACCCGCAAGCACGACTTTCTCGACCAGTTGCGCGACAAGCAACTCGCCGCCCAGATCGGCAAGCAGGCAAAAACCCAGTTCAAGCTCTTCGACTTCTTCGCCAACTGCGAATATTTTGAAGACAAGTTCAACTACGACGAAGTGCTGAAACTGCCCAATCCACGGGCCTTAGGGGGCAAAGAAACGGGCAATGGGGCGGGTGACGGCCAAGGCAGCGGTGGAACCACCCTCGGCCCCGGCGGCGAATACATTCACGGCGGCGGCGACGCCATCGCCCATCTCGCCGAACAACCCGTCGGCGCCGATGGCATGAAGGTGGACCGCATGTTCTTCGAGAGCTTCGAGAACGCCGCCAAGGCCGACCCGGTGCTACAGCAGGCGGTCGAAAACGAACAGTGGGACCAGGCCATCGACCACGTTACCCGCCAGCTTTTCGACCGGCCGGCGGAGTTCTACAACCTCGACAAACTGCGCCGCGCGGCGGGGGTGGACCGCCGCCTCAGCCTGCGCGAAATCCTCGAAAAAATCTTCGGCCTGATTCCCTACTTCAAGGGCAAGGACGAACTCCTAGACGACGAGTTCCAGAAGTTCCTCCTCGACCAGCCGCCCGACGCCCTCAGCGACCACGCTGCCGCCGTCGTCGCCATGAAGTATTTCTTCAAGGCCTACGCCACCGACCCGCGCCTGCGCGAAATCATCGAAAACAAGCGCCTCACCGAACTCAACGTCCATCCCGTCTTCGGCATGGCCGACTTCAAGGCGGTGCCCAAAGAGTGGCGCGACAAGATTCCCGAGTACGTGAAAGACTACGTGTCCCTCAAGCAGTTCATGTAAGGGGCGCCTGCTCTTGTTGTATGTTGCCTATAATGCGCATATAAAGAAGCATTAAATATGTTTGATTGAATGGAGTCAGCCATGCCGGCAACCGCCCGATCCCTCCCCGATAGCGCCCGCAAGGCCACCAACGTGTCCCTCAACGAAGCCCTGTTGGCCGAAGCCAAAAGCCTGCGCATCAACATCTCCAAGGCCGCCGAGGCCGGGCTCTCCAGCGCCGTGGCCGAGAAGCGCGCCCAACTCTGGCGCGAAGCCAATCAGGCCGCCCTGGAAAGCTCCAACGCCTACGTCGAGCAGCACGGTCTGCCTCTGGCCAAATACCGGAGCTTCTGATGGCGCGCTTCGCCGTTTACAAGAACCCGGAAGGCGAGGGCTACCTGCTCGATGTTCAGGCCGACCTGCTTGACCACCTCAACACCCGTGTCGTCGTGCCCCTGCTGCCGGCCTCGGCGGCCCCCGCCCCGGCCCACACCCTGAACCCCGTGTTCCAGATTGAAGGCCAGCCGGTGGTCATGGTGACCCAGTTCATGGCCGCGATTCCCGCCGCCGTGCTCAAGCTCCCCGTGCTCAACCTGGCCGACCGCCGCAACGACATCACCGCCGCCCTCGACCTGCTGTTTCAGGGCTTCTGAAGGCCGGCTCCCCGCCGGCGCCGCGCCCGCTCACCGAAGAAAACTGAATCCATGCTCGACGCAGAAACCAAGCGCCGTATCGACACCTGCCGCGACATCCTTGTCGGCAAGGTGCCCGACCCCAAATCCCAGGTCGAACAGATCACCATCGCCCTGATCTACAAGTTCATGGACGACATGGACGCCGAAGCCGAAGAGTTGGGCGGCAAGCGCAGCTTCTTCGCCGGCAAATACGCCAAATACGGCTGGGCGCGGCTCAAGGCCCCGGCCCTCAGTGGCAAAGAGAAGCTCGACCTCTACGCCGACGCCATCGGCAAGATGACCGAGAACCCCGGCATCCCGCCCCTGTTCCGCGACATCTTCAAAAACGCCTACCTGCCCTACCGCGACCCGGAAACCCTGCGCAGCTTTTTGAAGGAAATCGACGGCTTCACCTACGACCACTCCGAGCGCCTTGGCGACGCCTTTGAATACCTGCTCTCCGTCCTCGGCAGCCAGGGCGACGCCGGCCAGTTCCGCACCCCGCGCCATATCATCGACTTCATGGTCGACATCATCGACCCGCAAAAGCACGAAAGCATTCTCGACCCCGCCTGTGGCACCGCCGGCTTCCTCATCTCGGCCTGGAAGCACATCGTCAAGCACAACTCCAAGAAGCGCGCCGGCGACCAGCTCAAGCCCGACGAGCGCGAACACCTTGCCGCCAACGTTCGTGGCTACGACATCTCCCCCGACATGGTGCGCCTCAGTCTGGTGAACCTCTACCTGCACGGCTTCAGCGACCCCCACATCGTCGAATACGACACCCTCACCAGCGAAGAGCGCTGGAACGAAACCGCGGACGTGATCCTCGCCAACCCGCCCTTCATGTCGCCCAAGGGCGGCATCAAGCCCCACAAGCGTTTCTCGGTGCCGGCCACTCGCTCCGAAGTGCTGTTCGTGGACTACATGGCCGAGCACCTCAGCCCCAAGGGTCGCGCCGCCATCGTCGTGCCCGAAGGCATCATCTTCCAGAGCGGCACCGCCTACAAAACGCTGCGCGAAATGCTGGTGAAGAATTCCTTGGTGGCCGTGGTGTCGCTGCCCGCCGGCGTCTTCAACCCCTATTCCGGCGTCAAGACCTCGATCCTCGTGCTCGACCGGCCCCGCGCCAAGAAGATCGACTCGGTGCTGTTCCTCAAGGTCGAAAACGACGGCTACGGCCTCGGCGCCCAACGCCGCGCCGTGACCGGCAGCGACCTGCCCGAAGCCGCGCGGCGGCTACGCGAATTCCTCGCCGATGCGGCGAGCTTCGAGAACAGCCCGATGGCGCACAAAGTAGCGCGGACCCGGATCGGCGAGAACGGGGAATGGAATTTGAGTGGGGAGCGGTATGTTTCACTATCGGTGCAGTCCTCCGCATATGCGTTCGCTCCACTTTCTGATCTTTGCGAATATGTGCGGGGCGTAACGTACTCAAAACAGGACGAAGTTCCATCCGGTGGCTTGACGGTATTGAGAGCCAATAACATTGACCCAAAGACCAGCCAGCTAAATTTTGATGACATTAAGAACGTATCTTCGTCATTGGAATTCAAGGATTCGCAGCGGTTAAAGAAGAGCGACATACTGATTTGCGCTGCCAGTGGAAGTGCAGATCATGTTGGGAAGGTTGCGTTCTCTGAAATTGATACGCCTCACTATTTTGGCGGGTTCATGGCTGCTTTGAGGGCAACCGAGAGAGTTCTGCCGAAGTATCTCTTTGAGTGCTTAAGAGCAGAGCCTTTTCGGAAGCACTTGGAGCGAAGCATTGCTGGTGCGAATATCAATAACCTCAAAGCCAGCATCGTCTACACATACGAGATTCCCCTACCGCCCCTCGCCATCCAGCAGGAAATCGTCGCGGAAATCGAGGGCTATCAGAAGCTCATCGACGGCGCCCGGCAGGTGGTCGAGAACTACCGCCCCCGCATCGCCGTGCAGGTGGATTGGCCGTTACATAGCCTCGGCAGCATTGCATCATTACGCACTGGAACGACACCGGATACCACTCGTGATGACTACTACGTTGGCGAGATTAACTTCGTTAAGACAGGCGAGATAAACAATTGCATCATCAACGGTGCCACGACTCATATCAGTGAAGAAGCCGTGAGGGACTACGGCCTTTCAGTCTTTCCACAAGGAACGGTGTTGATGGCCATGTACGGTCAGGGGAAAACCCGTGGTCAAGTTGCATACCTGAACGTTCCGGCTTGTACGACGCAAAATGCGGCGGCTATTACTCCGCACGATTGCATAGAACCGCTTTACCTCTATCTCTACTTTCTCGGTCAGTATGACCGGCTTAGGAAGCACGGTATTGAGGGTCACGTCTCGCATCTGAATCTCACGTATCTCAAGAGATTTGATGTTCCCGTGCCTCCCCTCGAAACCCAACGCGCTATCGTCGCTGAAATCGAGGCGGAGCAGGCGCTGGTGGATTCCGCCCGGCAACTCATTGCCCGCTTCGAGGCCAAGATCAAGACCGCCATCAATCGCGTCTGGGGCGGCGATGCGTAGGGCGACATACGTGGCGGATGTGGCGGATTTTGCAATCTCGGCCCATGTCGTGGCTGGAGGGGCGTTTGGATGCGGCTTGCAGCTCGATAGTCGTTTGGCGGAATTTGCACGATTCAGCTATTCCTGCGGTTTTGCGCCGCGCCCCGAGCGGCAGCGGAGCGCGCCATGAGCCAGCCCAACAACCCCCTCCACGGCCTCACCCTGGAGATGATCCTGACCCAACTGGTGGCCTGGTACGGCTGGGACGACCTGGGGCGGCAGATCGACATCCGCTGCTTCAACCACGAACCCAGCATCGCCTCCAGCCTCAAGTTCCTGCGCCGCACCCCCTGGGCGCGGGAGCGGGTGGAAGCGCTGTATCTCGACACCGTGGGGCATCGGGGCGAGTAGTCCGCTCGAACCGGATTCCCGGCGCAGATATCACCGCCTATAATCGTTCCTGTCACTCAGGGGAATGCCATGACCGCCACGCCGATGACTTTATCCGCACACCTCACGCGCCGCATTGAGAAGCTCGCCAAGGCGGCGGGCCGAACGCCGGATGCCATGTTGCGCTATGTGATTCGCGACGGCATTGACTACTGTGAATACGCCGTCAAGGCCGTCAATGAGGGCCTGGCGGATATTGCCGCCGGCCGCACTCTGACGCTTCAGGCGGCGAAAACCTCCCTGGAAAAGCGCCGCGCTGCCCGTCGTGGCAAAAAAGCAGCTTGAGTTCGCCCGCCGGGCCTGGCGGGATATCGAGGCGATTGAAGCCTACTATCTGAATGAAGCCGGCGAGGCGGTTGCCGACCGGGCTGTTGATGCCATACTGGCTCAGGCCGAGAAACTCGCCACCCTTGCCGTGGAGTTTCGGCCAGGCATCAGGCAAGGTACGCGGGAATGCGTCATGACGCGGTTTCCGTATATTCTGGTGTATGTCAGCCGTCCCGGCGTCGTCTCCATTGTGCGGGTCATTCACGAGCGATCCGAGTACTTCAACCGCAAGCGGGGTGGTAAGCAGTCTCCCGCAGACGCCCGTCACCTCAAATAGTCGTAGGTGCCGGCGGCCGGGGCCGGTATCATGCTCGACCTCCCCGAAAGTCTCCCCATGATTATCCTCAAGAACGTCACCTTGCGCCGCGGCGCCAAGGTGTTGCTGGACTCCACTTCCGTCACCATCAATCCCGGCGAGAAGGTGGGTCTGGTGGGCCGCAACGGCGCCGGCAAGTCCACCCTGTTTGGTCTCCTTAACGGCAGCCTGCATGAAGATGGCGGCGACTATTCGATCCCCGCCCAGTGGCGCATGGGGCAGGTGGCCCAGGACATGCCCGAAACCGAGCAAAGCGCCACCGACTTCGTTATCGAGGGCGACACGGTGCTGCTGGCGGCGCAAGAAGAGGTGGCGGCCGCCGAGGCCAGCGACGACGGCATGCGCATGGCCCACGCCTACATGGCGCTACACGATGCCGGCGCTCACGATGCCGAGGCCCGCGCCCAGGCGCTGATTCTTGGCCTCGGCTTCAAGGTGAGCGAACTCGCCAACCCGGTGAACAGCTTTTCCGGCGGCTGGCGCATGCGTCTGCAACTGGCGCGGGCGCTGATGTGCCCCTCCGACATTCTGCTGCTCGACGAACCCACCAACCACCTGGACATGGATGCCCTGGTGTGGCTCGAAGCCTGGCTCAAGCGCTACGCCGGCACACTCATCATGATTAGCCACGACCGGGAATTTCTCGACGCCATCACCCAGGTCACGGTGCATATCGACAACGCCAAGCTGGTGCGTTACGGCGGCAACTACAGCGCCTTCGAGGACATGCGCGCCGAGCAGATGGAACAGCAGCAGGCGGCCATGTCGAAGCAGGCCGACCGCATCGCCCACCTGAAGAAGTTCATCGACCGCTTCAAGGCCAAGGCGAGCAAGGCCAAGCAGGCGCAAAGCCGCGTCAAGGCTCTGGAGCGCATGGAGAAAATAGCCCCGGTGCTGGCCGACGCGGAATTCAACTTCGAGTTCCAGGAACCCCTGAATCTGCCCAATCCGATGCTCGCCATGCAAAGCGCCAGCATCGGCTACCCGGCGGCCGAAGACGCGCCTGCTGGAACGCCACCGACGGTGATCGTGCGCAACATCAACCGCTCGGTCCATGCCGGCCAGCGCATCGGCATCCTCGGCGCCAACGGTCAAGGCAAGTCCACTCTGGTCAAGACCATCGCCCGTGATCTGGCGCCCATCAGCGGCGACGTGACCGAAGGCAAGGGCCTCAACATCGGCTATTTCGCCCAGCAGGAACTGGACGTGCTGCGGCCCCTCGACACGCCGCTGGAACACATGATCCGCCTCGCCAAGGACACCATCGCCGCCGGCCGCAGCGGCTACGTGGCGGGCCGCGAGCAGGACCTGCGCAACTTCCTCGGCACCTTCAATTTCAGCGGCGAGATGGTCAAGCAGCCAGTGGGCACCATGAGCGGCGGCGAGAAGGCGCGCCTGGTGTTGTGCATGATCGTCTGGCAGCGCCCGAACCTGCTGCTGCTCGACGAGCCCACCAACCACCTCGACCTCGCCACCCGCGAGGCCCTCGGTGTAGCACTGAACGAATTCGAAGGCACGGTGATGCTGGTGAGCCACGACCGCGCCCTGCTGCGGGCGGTATGCGACGAATTCTGGCTCGTTTCACGCGGCGGCATCGGCCCCTTCGACGGCGATCTGGACGACTACCAGCGCTATCTGCTCGACGAAGCCAAGCGGGCCAGAGAAACGGCAGCGCAGCAGGAAAAGCGCGCCGCCTAGCCTTTGCTTGTGGGAGTCGGGCGCAACTCAGGCGTCGCTGAACTCCCACACGCGCCCCGCCAGGGCCAGCCGCAAGCCCGGCGGCGCTTCCAGGTGCTCCACCGTCAGGCCCTCGCAGGGCAGCGACATCGCCACATCGAAGCGGGGCGGGGTGCCGCCCGCGCCGCCAGCGATATAGCCAAGCTCCACCCGCTCCGCCGCCGGCGCCAGCTCCAGTCGGCCCTGGCAATGGGGGCAGCGCACCGACAGCACCCCAAGCTGCGGGTCGATCAGTTCGTCGCAGGCGTCCAGCCATTCCGTGGCCGACACTTTCGCCCCGCACAGCGGGCAGCCGGATTCTCGTTTCATTGCATGGCTTCCTTCAGGCGATGGCAGGGGCGTTCCCAAGTGGAATTCTAGGTTACCCGGAGCAAGGCCGCAGCGGGTGGCGAGCAGCCTGGCGGCCTGGGTTGGCCTGTAATAACCCTACAAGCGGTATATCGTTAGAATTGCCGTTCCATGCCGACACCGCCATGCCATTCCACGTCACTCCTCCGCCGACTTCTTCGGTGGTTGGCGTTCGCCTGTCTGATGCTCCAAGTTGCTGGTGTTTTCGCCGCTGGAACTCCCATCACCCTGCAACTGCGCTGGCTGCACCAGTTCCAGTTTGCCGGCTATTACGCCGCCCTGGCCCAGGGCTATTACGCCCAAGAGGGGCTGGACGTCACCATCCGCGAGGCGGATCCTCTGGCGCCCGGCCCGATGGAGGAGGTTCTAGCGGGTCGCGCCCAGTATGGTGTTGGTAACGCCGGGCTGGTGGCGGGCTATTTGCAGGGCAAGCCGGTGGTGGCCCTGGCCGCTCTGTTCCAACGCTCGCCGAATATCTGGCTTGCGCGGGCCGATTCGGGCATCCACTCGCTGCAAGACCTGGCGGCCAAGCGGCTGATGCTCACCCCCAGCATCGAAAACGCGGAAATGCTTTCGGTCTTCGTCACCGAGGGGGTTCGTCCCGAGCGCCTCAATCTTGTGCCGAGCACTTTCAACATCGACGATCTGATTGAAGGCCGTACCGACGCCTTCAATGCCTACAGCAGCAACGAGCCCTATCTGCTGGCCAGGCGCGGTGTCAAATACACCGTCATCGACCCCCACGAATACGGCGTCGATTTTTATAGCGATGTGCTGTTCACCACGGCCGACGAAGTGCGACTGCATCCGGAGCGGGCGGCCGCCTTCCGCCGCGCCAGCCTGGCGGGCTGGGAGTATGCGCTGGCCCATCCCGACGAGATCGTTGACCTGATTCTTCAGCACTACAGCAAGCAGAAGTCGCGGGAACACCTGAAGTTCGAGGCCGGCGCCATCCGCACCCTGATGCAGCCCGACCTGATCGAGCTGGGGCATATGAACCCCAAGCGCTGGAAGACCATCGTCGACAACATGGTGAGCCTGGGTCAGGTCAAGGAGAGCGGCGACCTCGGCGGCTTTCTCTACCGCCCCGAGAATCCGGACGACTGGCGCTACCTGAAAGAGGTGGCATGGATACTCGGTATCACGACCCTGGTGGCGATGCTGATTCTGGTGGCGCTGTCGCGCTTCAACGCCAAGCTGAAGCGAGAGATTGCCGACCGGGTCGCCGCCGAACAGGCTCTGCAACTCTCCAGCGCCGCCAAGACGCGCTTTCTTGCCGCCGCCAGCCACGACCTGCGGCAGCCGCTGCAGGCCATCAGCCTGTTTCACGACGCCCTGGTGCGTACCGGGCTGAGCGGCGAGCAAAAACGCATCAGCGACTACCTTGCTCAATCCATACATTCCCTCGGCGATTTGCTTGGCGCCCTGCTCGATATTTCGCGGCTCGACGCCGGCGTGGTCAAGCCGCAGCCCGAGGAGATTGCGGCGGAAGATCTGCTGGCCGGCATTGACGCCCAGTTTTCTCCCCTGGGGCTGACGAAGAATTTGCGCTTCCTGTTGTACTTCCCGGCACGTGGATTGATGCTGCATACCGACCCCAAGCTGCTCATGAGCCTGCTGGGCAATCTGATCGGCAACGCCCTCAAATACACGGAGCGGGGCGGCATTCTGGTGGCCGTGCGCCGACGCAGCAAGCAGGCGCTGATTCAGGTTTGGGATACCGGTATCGGCATTGCGCCGGAACACAAGGCCAGCATCTTCGAGGAGTATTTTCAGGTCGGCAACCCGGAGCGCGACCGTACCAAGGGTCTCGGTCTCGGTCTGGCCATCGCCCTGCGCCTGGCAAAATTGTTGGGAACCGAAGTTGTGTGCCACTCCCGGCCGGGCAAGGGCAGCGTGTTCGAGTTCCGTCTGCCGCTCTCGGACCAGCCGCCGTCGGCCGCCGCTCCCGGCGCGCCAACGCCCGCCAACGCGAGCGCCTGGCCGGCGTTGGCGGGGCGCAAGATTGTTGTGGTGGAAGATGATTTCATCGTCGCCAAGGCCATCAAGCTGTGCCTGGAATCCCTCGGCATGCAGGTGACGGACTTCGACAGCGCCGAGGATGCCTTGGCCAGCGCCGGGATCGACGCGGCGGACTTCTATATTACCGACTTCCGCCTTCCCGGCCTCAGCGGCGTTGAGTTTCTCGAAGCCGTGCAGGCACGGGCCGCCAAGCCGATCAAGGCGGTGGTGCTGACCGGGGATACCTCGCCGGACCGGATTGCCATCACCCAGTCGAGCGCCTGGCCGGTGCTGTTCAAGCCGGTGGAACTATCCAGCCTGCTGACTGCCATCGAGGCCGCCACCGCGCACTGAGGCCGGCGCGGCCAGCCGCGCCCGCAACTGGCCGCAGCCGCCGTCGATGTCCTGTCCCGCCGAGTTGCGCAGAGTGGTGAGAATGCCGCGCTGGCGCAGGCCGCGCGCCATCGCCGTGGCGTGTTCCCAGGACGGACGCCGGTAGTCGAGGCCATCCACGGTGTTGTAGGGAATCATGTTCATGATTGCGTATTTGCCGGCCAGGAGGCGGACGATGCCGTCGGCCTCTTCCTCGCTGTCGTTCACGCCCTCGATCAGGGTCCATTGATACTGGATTGGATAGCCAGTGGCGCGGGCATAGGTTTCGGCCAGGTCCACCAGTTCCGCCGGGTCGATCGGCGGCGCCTTCGGCAGCAGTTGCCGGCGCGTCTCGGGACGGGTGGAGTGCAGCGAAAGGGCCAAGGCCGGCTTGACCGCGCCCAGCGGCAGGCGCTCAAACACGCGTCGGTCGCCGACGGTGGAGAAGACAAGGTTCTTGTGGCCGATGCCGCCTTCGATGCCAAGAAACTCGATCGCCTCCAGCACGTTGTCGAGGTTGTGGGCCGGCTCGCCCATGCCCATGAACACCACCTTCTTCACCGCCCGCCGCTGGCGGGCCAGCACTACCTGGGCGACGATCTCGGCGCTGCCGAGCTGGCGCAGCAGGCCATCGCGGCCGGTCATACAGAACAGGCAGCCGACGGCGCAGCCCACCTGGCTGGAAACGCAGAGGCCATCCTTGGCCAGCAACACGCTCTCGATGGTCTGGCTATCGGCAAGCTCCACCAGCAGACGCGCCGAGCCATCGTCGCTCGGGTGTTCCGAGCGCACCCGGGCCAGGGCGGTGAGCTGCTGTTGCAACGGCGGCAGCGCCTCCCGCAGCGGGCGCGGAAAGGCGTGAGCCGGCGGCGGCGTCAGGGTGTCCAGCGCCAGGCCCTGGCCCCAGGCGCGCAGAATGCGGCCCTCGTGGCCCGGCTTCGCGCCCAGGTCGCGCAGCTGCTGGCGCAGTTGCCCGATGCGGGTGATAGCGTCGGCGGCGCTCACAGCAACTCCGTGTCGTCGTGGGCGTAGGCCGGCGCGCAGCAGCACAGCAGGCGCAGGGGCTCGGCGCCGGTGGCTTCGATGCAGTGGGGCGTGCCGGGCGGAATCAGAATCGTGTCGCCGACGCGGACGGCGAACTGTTCTGCCCCCAGGGTCATGCGGCCTTCGCCCTGGGTGATGTGATACAGCTCCTCGGTGACGGTATGGCGGTGGAGCAGGGTGCGGGCGCCGGTTGGCACCGTGGCTTCCGCCAGGCTTTGCTGGCGGTTGCCATGGACGGTGGGGTGCATCAGCTCGCGGATTTCCGAGCCGTCCTTGGTGGCGTAGGGGGTCACTTCATCGCGCTGGCTGCGGGTGTTGCCTTGAGCGAGGAGGACGTTGAGTCCCCGGTCCTGTTCAATATTCATGGGAGCTTGAAAAAGGGCAATGCCAGCGTTTGGTTGCACATGGGTTCTGCACCCCCTGTCCTCATATGGCCTCGTGCCAGTTTAGACATTGCAAGCCCGTAAAACGGGAAAATTCTCGCACATTGCGTGTCACCAGTGTCGCCTGATAACTTTCCTGTGCCGAATCGGCGAGTGACCGTAGTGGCCAGGGTTGAAGATACCCTCCGCATTTCGCGTTGAAATTCCTATCCTCTGCCGATATGATTGCCACATTATCGGTAGCGTTTCGCGGTCAATGCAGCCTGTGTCGTCGGCCCATCACCGACTTTCCGGCTCATGGCACTCTGTCATATAGCGCGAAGGGCGGAAGGGGATGATGGCGCAAGACCATAGCAAATCGCCGTATTCGACCCGCATCATCATCGCGGGTTTCAGTGTTGTCGTGATCCTGATGATCATCATGGCCGCGGCGGCGATGGTGCGTTTCGAACGCATCGACGTGTTGCTGACCGAAATTACCGCGCATCACGCGCGGCATGTCCAGTTGGCCCACCGGATGTATCACGCGGCCCGCGAGCGTTCCTATGTGCTGGTCAAGCTGGTCCATGAGGACGATGCCCTGGTGAGGGATGAGTACGCGATGCGCTTCTGGGCTCTGGCGCATGAAGTCGCGCAGGCCCGACGTGACCTGGTAAAGGGACAACTGGATGCTGAAGAGCTTGCCATGCTTGAAAAGCAAGCACACGCCACCGACAAGACGGTACCGATTCAGGAAAAGGTGATCGAGCTGGCGACTGCCAATCGGCGTCATGTGGCGATGGTGCTATTGACGGATCAGGCCCTGCCGGCGCAGGAGGAGGTGTTGAGCTCGCTGACCGCCTTCATTGAAATGGAAAACCGCCAAATTGAATTGGCCAGTCAGCAGGCGGGTGAGCAGGTGCTCAGTGCCCAGCGGCTACTGATGGTAACGGCATTGATGGCCGTGCTGGCAACTTTTGCCATCGGTTATTGCGTCCATTGCAATATGTCCGGGTTGATGCGGGGGCTGTCGGACAAAACGGAGCAGCTGCGCGCCAGCGTACGCGACCTCGATTTTCAGAAACAGGCACTGGATGAGCATGCCATCGTCAGCATTGCCGATCCGCAGGGGCGGATTACCTACGTGAACGATCTATTCTGTGCGGTCAGTCAGTATGCGCGCGATGAACTGTTGGGCAAGGATCATCGGATCATCAATTCACAGTGGCACCCCAAGGCCTATTTCAGTGCCATGTGGCGCACGATTTCGACCGGTCGGGTGTGGCAGGGCGATGTGCGCAATCGCCGCAAAGATGGCAGCTTCTACTGGGTGAGTACCACCATTCTGCCGATTATGGATGAGGCCGGTCAGCCAGAGCGCTATGTGTCGGTGCGTACCGACATTACCGCGATCAAAGAGGCCGAGGCGTTGCTGGAATCGAATCAGGAGCGCCTCGAAAAACTGGTGGAACAGCGCACGGCGGCGCTCGCCGAGCGTGAAGCGAGCTTCCAGCGCCTGTCCGAAACCGACATGCTGACTGGTGTGGCGAATCGTCGCAAGTTCGACGAGACTCTGCTGATCGAGGCCAGTCGGGCTCAGCGCCATGGTTTGCCGCTGACACTGGTGATGATCGACATCGACCATTTCAAGTCGCTCAACGATACCTATGGTCACCAGACCGGCGATGCAGTACTGATCGAGTTTTCCCGACTGATTGCTGGAAGCATCCGCGCCCATGACTTTTTTGCCCGCTGGGGCGGCGAGGAGTTCATCATTCTTGCCACGCTTTGCAACAGCGAGGAGTCCCGCCAGTTCGCCGACAAGCTACGCCAGTTGATAGCCAACTATGTTTTCCCCGATGTCGGACACGTGACAGCCAGTTTTGGCGTGGCGACCTACCAGCCGGACGAGGATGTTGACGCCCTCCTGTCACGCGCCGACAAGGCGTTGTATGCGGCCAAAGCGGGTGGGCGTAACCGCGTCGAGGTTATGTAGCGAGCGTTTATAGCTCCACAGTGGCGGCTGTGGAGACGCGGCCCGCCGCAGGGCGATGGCCTTTATCCCGCGGCTCGGATCAATGGCCCGCCGAGTTAAGCCACAGATCCAGCCCCTGGGCATTGAGTTCAATATCCAGCTCCCACAATTCCAGTACCTTCTCGTCAGCCAGCATGCAGCCGTGGGCCTTGGCTTCGGCCAGCAGGTAGGCGGCGAGGCCGTCGCGGGTGCTAGTGCCGTTGGCCTTGGCCTGGCGGGCGATGCGGACGCTTTCGTCCATGCGCCGCAGCATGGCTTCTGCGAGGGGGCGGGGCGGGGCGAGGCGGCTGTAGTGGGCGAGATAGACGGCTTCGGGATCGAGGGCGATCATGTGCTCGACGGAGTCGCGCATGTCCACCGGGTCGAACTGGGACGGGGTGGTGGAGGGAAAGAGGAAGGGCTCGCCGGCGGTGTTGTCGCATTCGCGGTAGCAGATGCCGAAGGTGTCACCGGTGAAGATGCCACGGGCTTGGGTGTCGACGATGGCGATGTGGTGGCGGGCGTGGCCCGGTGCGTCGATGCAGAGCAGTTCTTTCGTTCCGAGGCGCAGCATGGTGTTGTCGTGGGCTTCGATGACGCGCTCGGCGGCGATGGGGCGCGGCGGGCCGTAGATTTCGGCGGCGCGCTCCTTGCCGTACACGGCTTCGACGCCGGCCCAGAGCTTGGCGGGTTCGATCATGTGGCGGGCGCCGCGCGGATGGACGACGAGCTTGGCGTTGGGGAAGGCGTCCATCATCACGCCGGCGCCGCCGGCGTGGTCGAGGTGGATGTGGGTGAGGATGACGTAATCCACCGCTTCCACGCCGAGGCCGCGCTGTGCGAGAGCGGCGATGGCGGCAGGCAGTACCTGGAAGTTGGCGGTGTCCACGAAGGCGGCGCGGCCTTCGCTTTCGATCAGGTGGATGGCGGCAAGTTGCGGGCGCAGGTAGCCGGCGTCGAAGGCGAAGATGCCGTTGTGGTAGTCGATGAGTTGGGTAGTCATGGTGCGAAGAGCAGGGGTGGTCAGGGGGTAATAAAAGTCGCGGCGAATGGTCTGGCTGCAAGCCGCGTGGATTGGGCATCCTGGCGTTGTGTGCGGTGGCAGCGCCGTCTAGTGGCCATTGCAGGCATGGCCTGCCTGGGAACGCCATTTGACGCGGCTTCCAGGCCGGTCTTGGGTTGCGGTGCGCATGGGAAGATCACGATGCGGAGCGGGTGGGCGTCAGGAGGCCGAGGAAGTGGGCGAGGCGGCGCGGGCTGATGCGGCCGTCGGCGACGGCGGTTTTGATGGCGCAGTCGGGTTCGTTTTCGTGGCGGCAGTCGCGGAAGCGGCATTGGCCGAGGTAGGGCCGCATTTCGAGGAAGGCGTGTTCGATCTCGCCCAGGCTCAGGTGGGCGAGGCCGAATTCTTGTAAGCCGGGCGAGTCGATGATGGCGCTCTCGGCATCGAGGCGGTAGAGGCGGGCGTGGGTGGTGGTGTGCTTGCCTGAATCGAGGGCGGCGGAAATCTCCCGCGTGGCGGCCTTGGCCTCGGGCAGCAGGGCATTGATGAGGGTGGATTTGCCCATGCCGGACTGGCCGACGAGTACGCTGACCTGGCCTTGCAGCCGGGGGCGCAACTGGGCGGCGGCAGTGGCGGCATCGCGGGCGCTGAGTTCGAGGATCGGGTAGCCGAGGGCGGTGAAGGGGGCGAGCATTTCGCGCGCGGCGGGGACGCGTTCGGCGAGGTCGCACTTGTTGAGGATGATGAGGGTGCGCAGGTTTTCGTGCTCGGCGGCGGCGAGGGCGCGGGAGAGCAGGTCGTCGTAGAAGGCCGGCTCGGTGGCGACGACGAGGATGATCTGGGTCGCGTTGGCGGCGATCATCTTCTGCTTCCAGGCGTCGCTGCGATAGAGCAGGGACTGGCGCGGCAGGTGGTCGACGATCTGGCCCTGGTCAAGGCCGTTGAGGGTGAGTTCGACCCGGTCGCCGCAGGCGTGGGGACTCTTCTTGCCGCGCGGATAACCGGTGACGAGGCGGCCGTCGTCAAGCTCGATCTCGTAGTGGCGGCCGAAGGCGGCGGTAATGGTGCCCTGGGGATTCAAAGGTGGAACAAGGCCTCAAGTTTTGCCGCGCAGGCGAAGTCCTTGGCACTCAGGCCGCCGGCGCTGTGGGTGGTGTAGGTGACGGTGCATTGCTTGTAGCCCACCGTCAGGTCGGGGTGATGGTCTTCGCGGTGGGAGACCCAGGCGCTGGCATTCACGAAGGCCATGGTCTCGTGATAGTTGGTGAAGCCGTAGCGCTTGACGATGCTGTTGCCCTGGCGAACCCATCCCGTCAGCGGGACGAGGGCGGCGGTGATCTCGGTGTCGGTCATGGCGTGGCCCTCCTACTTGAACTTGTAGAACTGCTGGGCCAGATAGGCGGCGATCTTCTCTTCGTCTTCGGGGAAGAGCTTGGCGCCGCTCTGGGCGGAGCACATGGCGACACGCTGCTTGAGGGCCGAGGGATTATTGATCAGGCGCGGTGAGCGGGTGTAGACCTTGTTGCCGTCGCCGCCGAACTGCTTCACGTGGCAGGCGGTGCAGTGCTTTTCGTGCAGGGCCTTGCCGCTATCTGGAGCGTCGGCGGCGAGGGCGGATGCGGCTAGGGGCAGGCAGAAAAATGCGATGGCAGCGGAACGGATGGGGGTGAGTGTGCGCATGGTTCTCTCCTCTTTCAGACGTTAAGCAACGGTTTGCAGGCGGGCCACGCGGATGGCTGCCGGCGGGTGGGAGTCGTAGAACAGCGAATGCAAAGGATCGGGCGTCAGGGTGGCGGCGTTGTCCCGATACAGCTTGGTCAGGGCCGTGACCAGATCGGTTCCCGACGCCTGCTGAGCGGCATAGGCGTCGGCCTCGAATTCGTGCTGGCGCGAGAGGCCGGAAGTCAGCGGCGCGAGGGGGAACAGAAACACCGGCAGCACCAGGGAAAACAGGATCAGCGCCATGGCGGTGCCGGGCTGGCCGACGCCGAGGCCTTGATAGAACCAGGGCGCGTCGATCACCTGGCCGAGCAGCCAGAGAAAGCCAAGGCTGAGGGCGGCCATGAGGCCGAGGCGTTTCCAGATGTGGCGCAGCTTGTAGTGGCCGAGCTCGTGGGCCAGCACGGATTCGATTTCACTCGGTGTCAGCTTGTCGATCAGGGTGTCGAAGAAAACGATGCGGCGACCCTTGCCGAAGCCGGTGAAATAGGCGTTGCCGTGGGCGGAGCGCTTGGAGCCGTCCATGACGAACAGGCCGGCGCTGCCGAAGCCGCAGCGGGCCAGCAGGGCTTCGATACGTTCTTTCAGCGGGCCTTCAGGCAGCGGCGAAAACTTGTTGAACAGGGGCGCGATCAGGGTCGGGTAGAGCAGCAACACCAGCAGGTTGAAGCCGAGCCAGACCAGCCAGACGTAGAGCCACCAGCGCCCGCCCATGGCTTCCATGAGCCACAGCACTGCCAGCAGCAGGGGTGCGCCAATCAGCACGGTGAGCAGGGTGGATTTGGCCAGATCGGCGATGAACAGGGCCGGCGTCATCTTGTTGAAGCCGAAGCGGGCTTCGATGACGAAGGTGCGGTAGAGGGAAAGCGGCAGGCCGATGATGAAACTCACTACACCCATGCCGGCGAACAGGGCGAGGCCCTGGCTGTAGCTGGAGGCGAACAGTCCCCGGCATATCGTGTCGAGCCATTGCAGTCCGCCGCCGAGGGTGAAGGCGAGCAGCAACAGGGTGTCGATGGCCAGATCAATCAGCCCGACGCGGCCCTTGGCCAGAGTGTAATCGGCGGCCTTCTGGTGGTCGTCGAGGGAAAAGTTGGCGGCGAATTCGGCCGGCACCAGAGCGCGGTGGGCGCTGACGTGGCGCATCTGGCGCAGGGCCAGCCATAGGCGCAGGCCGGTGGCGAGGGCCAGGGCGAGGAGGAACAGGGCGGTGAACAAGGAGGCGGCGTTGTCAGGCATGGGAAGGAAGCAGAGGGGAAATGTGCCAGAATGCGGGCTTTCGTGAGGCAGGTTCAAGTATGGCACAGGATCAGAACGCTCTCGTCTGGCTCGACATGGAGATGACGGGCCTCGACCCCGATTCGGATCGGATCATCGAACTGGCAATGGTAATCACCAACTCCAATCTCGAAGTGACGGCGGAGAGTGCCGTTTGGGTGGTGCATCAGCCCGACGCCGTGCTTGACGGCATGGACGACTGGAACAAGAAAACCCACGGTAAATCCGGGCTGATCGACAAGGTCAAGGCGGCGACCCTTACCGACGCTGACGTGGAAGCCCAGGCCCTGGATTTCCTCAAGCGCTTTGTGCCGGCCGGCAAGTCACCCATGTGCGGCAATTCGATCTGCCAGGACCGCCGCTTCATGGCGCGTTACATGCCCAAGCTGGAAGTCTATTTCCACTACCGTAATCTGGATGTTTCCACCCTCAAGGAACTCTGCAAGCGCTGGAAGCCCGAGGTGGCAAAGGGCGTCAAGAAGAGTGGCAAGCACGAAGCCCTGGCGGACATCTACGAGTCCATCGAGGAACTGAAGTATTACCGCGAGCACTTCCTCAAGCTGTAATCAGCGGCGATAGAGCCGGAAACGCTCCGACTTGTCGCCGGGGCGGCGGCCTTCCCAGAGTTTCTCCCAACCCACCCATTCGGCCTCACGCGAGCCGCCCTGGACCAGCACCAGCGGGCATTCCTGGCCCCGGGAGTTGGATACAGTGCGGATGCCGGCAAAGTAGTCGAGAGAGGCCCGCTGCGCCGGCCCGAGGCCGATGCGGGCGATGCAGCCCGCGCCAGGCGGCAGGGCCTGGGCAAGGGATGCCGCGACCGGGCGATAGGTCTTGCCGTAGTCGATCCAGGGCAGCCACAGGGCGGCCACCACGACCCACATGACGGTGAGGCCGATGCTCCAATGCACAGCGGCGCGCCAGGGTGAGCGGCGCAGCCCGAGGGCAGCGAGCCAGACCAAAGTGGCGATGCCGGCGACGGCGAGGGCGAACAGCGAGGTTTGGGCGACAAAGCCGGGTTCCAGCTTGGCGAAATTGCGCGCGATTTTCGGCGGCCAGCCGGTGAGCATGGCGATACCACCGAGCCAGATCAGGGCGATGACCAGGCTGAAGGTCATCATGCCAAACCAGTCGAGGGCGTTGGCGGCGCCACGGCGCAGGCGGTCCGCACCGACGGTGGCCAGCAACACGAGAGGCGGCATCAGGGCCAGGGAGGACGCCGGACGCGGCTCCCGCAGCAGGAAAGCAATCAGGGCGCAGAGCAGGCCGATGAAGGGAATCGCCATGCCGGGCTGGCTCAGGCGACGGCGCTGCGCCCACACGGCCCAGCCTGCGAGCGGTAGCACCGGCCAGGCGAACCAGGCGAGGAACTTGGCATGGCTGCGATCCGGCCAGCCGGTGGGGGCGACGCTCTGGAGTTCGGTTTGCCACCAAAGAGCCAGAGGGGCCGGGTGTGAGCTGGCGAGCAGTGCCAGCCAGCCGCCTCCCAGTGCCAGCAGGGAGCAAACCGCGATGGCCAGGGCTTGCCAGCGTTGTTTTGCCAGGGGCCACAGCAGCAGCGGCAAAACGGGGAGAACGCCGGAAAGACCGTCGCTGAGGAAAGCGACGGCAAGCCCGAGTCCCATCAGCAGGCCAGCAAGGCGGCTGCGTTTTTCCGGCAGGGCGAGGCCGGCATAGAGGGCGGCATGACCTGCCAGCACGGCGGCGGCAGGTTGCGCTTCATGCAGGGGAACCAGCAGCCCGATGCTGCCGATGAGCAGGAGCGGCGCGGCGCGACCGGCCTCGGGACCATGCCAGGTGCGCGCCGTGAGCGCCAGCAGCAGCAGGGCCAGGGCGCCGAACAACGGCGAGGCGAGGCGGGCCGCGTCATGGAAGGGCAGCAGGCCGCCGAGCAAGGTGCCCAGCAGGGCGGCGACCCAGTGATACAGGGACGGCAGGTCGGGCCAGACTTCCCCGGCCAGACGCGGGAGCAGCCAGTCACCCGAGGTGGCAAAGCCATGGGCGATGCCAATGTGGATGGCGTCTTCCGTCTTCCATGGGTCGTGGCCGAGGGCCACGGCCAACAACCAGACGCCGCAGAGCAGCGCCAGGGGCCAGAGACCGAGTGGGAAGGGAGGGCGGGTGTCGGCTTGCATCAGGTCAGAAATGAAAAAGGGCAGCCGGAGCTGCCCTTTTTGCTACTGAGTGCCGCTGAGAGCAACAGCGCACCGTGGCTTAAGCAGCCTTCTTGCCGTACTTCTGACGGAAGCGCTCAACGCGGCCGGCCGTGTCGATGATCTTCTGCTTGCCGGTGTAGAAGGGGTGGCAGGCGGCGCAGACTTCAATGTTCAGGGGCTTGCCGCTGGTGGAGCGGGTCTTGAACTTGTTGCCGCAGCTGCAGCTGACGTCGATTTCAACGTAATTCGGGTGGATGCCGTCTTTCATTTTCGTGTCCTTGGCTTTTGAATCGTTTAGCCCGTGATTGTGGCGGGCAGGGAGAGCGCGCGATTATCCTTGAAAAGTCGTTCCAAATCAACCGCGACGCATCGCGCCGTGGTTGATGGGGAAATCCTCGGTTTTAGCCCTTGCGCATGGCGTCGAAGAACTCGTTGTTGTTCTTCGTGGATTTGATCTTGTCGAGGAGGAATTCCATCGCTTCCATGTCGTCCATGTTGTAGAGCAGCTTGCGCAGCACCCACATTTTTTGCAGCACGTCGGGCTTGAGCAGCAGCTCTTCGCGACGGGTGCCGGAGCGGTTGACGTTGATCGCCGGATAGAGGCGTTTCTCGGCCATGCGGCGGTCCAAGTGGATTTCCATGTTGCCGGTGCCCTTGAACTCTTCGTAGATCACTTCGTCCATGCGCGAACCGGTGTCCACCAGGGCGGTGGCGATGATGGTCAGGCTGCCGCCTTCTTCCAGGTTGCGGGCGGCGCCGAAGAAGCGCTTGGGCTTTTGCAGGGCGTTGGCGTCCACGCCGCCGGTCAGCACCTTGCCGGAGGCCGGCTGCACGGTGTTGTAGGCGCGGGCGAGGCGGGTGATGGAGTCGAGCAGTACCACCACGTCCTTTTTGTGTTCGGTCAGGCGCTTGGCTTTTTCCATCACCATTTCGGCGACCTGGACGTGGCGCGTGGCGGGTTCGTCGAAGGTGGAAGCGACCACTTCACCGCGCACGGTGCGGGTCATTTCCGTCACTTCTTCCGGGCGCTCGTCGATCAGCAGCACGATCAGGGTGACGTCCGGATGGTTGGCGGTGATGGCGTGGGCGATGTGCTGCATCATTACCGTCTTGCCGCTCTTCGGGCTGGCTACCAGCAGGCCTCGCTGGCCCTTGCCGATGGGGGCGACGATGTCGATGACGCGGCTGGTGATGTTTTCCTCGGCGCGGATCTCGCGCTCCAGACGCAGATGCTCCGCCGGGTGCAGGGGCGTCAGGTTCTCGAACAGGATCTTGCTCTTGCAGGCCTCGGGGGATTCGCCGTTGATCGTGTCGAGCTTGACTAGGGCGAAGTAGCGCTCGCCGTCCTTGGGGGTGCGAATCTCGCCTTCAATGGTGTCGCCGGAACGCAGGTTGAAGCGGCGGATCTGGGAGGGAGAGACGTAGACGTCGTCAGTGTTGGCCAGGTAGGAGGTTTCCGGCGAACGCAGGAAACCGAAGCCGTCCGGAAGGACTTCCAGGCAGCCGTCGCCGACGATTGTTTCGCCCTTCTTGGCCTGGTGTTTGAGGATGGCGAAGATCAGTTCCTGCTTGCGCAGGCGGTTGGCGCCCTCGATCTGGCTGGCAGCCGCCATTTCCAGCAGTTGGCTGACGTGAAGGGATTTGAGCTCCGAGAGGTGCATGGGAGTGGGCCTTGCAGGATAAGGGGATGTGTGGGTGTGCCAGGGGGCCGCTGGATGGCGGCCGGAGAACACGGAGAGAAATCTGAGTGGATGGGGTCGATCCGGGAACCGGAAGGACGGGTGCTGCGGGATGTGCTGCTGAGCCTGAAGCGGCCGGGCTAGGTTTTGCTTTGGGGGCCGGGGCCGACTTCAGGCGGGGACTGTAGCGATATCAGAGGTTGCTGTCAATGAAGGCGGTGAGCTGGGACTTGGAGAGGGCGCCGACCTTGGTGGCCTCGACATTGCCGCCCTTGAACAGCATCAGGGTGGGAATGCCGCGAATGCCGAATTCACCGGGGGTCTTCTGGTTCTCGTCGATGTTGAGCTTGGCCACCTTGAGCTTGCCCGTGTAATCCTTGGCGACTTCATCGAGGATGGGGGCGATCATCTTGCAGGGACCGCACCATTCGGCCCAGTAATCCACCAGGACGGGAACGGAAGATTCAAGTACTTCGCTCTTGAAGCTGGCGTCGGTGACATACAGAATGTGTTCGCTCATAGACTCCTCGTACAGGAAGGGTAGGCATCCGGGCTGGACGCTTAACGGGTTGGGGCAGGGGGCGGACCGCCGGGAGGATCGACCTTGAAGTCTGACCTTGATCCAAAATCCAGGGTGCGCATTATTGGTTGAGTGCAGCTATCCTAGCAAAAAGGGCGAAACTGGAAAAGTTAACCGCTTTCACCTCTCGCCAACGGCTTTCAATATACTCCACAGCTCTAGCCGAGTTTGAAAGGCGGATGACCCCATGGCCTACGTCGTTACCGAGTCCTGCATCAAGTGCAAATTCACGGACTGTGTCGATGTGTGCCCGGTGGATTGTTTCCACGAGGGCCCCAATTTTCTGGTAATCGACCCGGAAGAATGTATCGATTGCACCCTCTGCGTGGCGGAATGTCCGGCGGAGGCGATTTATGCCGAGGATGACGTGCCTGCCGATCAGCGCGAGTTCATCGCCCTGAACGCCGAATTGGCCAAAGTGTGGAAGACCATCATCGAGCGTAAAGAACCACCGGCCGACGCGGAGGAGTGGGTGAAGGTGAAGGACAAGCGCAAGTTGCTGCAACGTTAATCAGGACAGGGAGGGAGCGGATATGCAAGTCAGGGAAATTCTCGCCATCAAGGGCACCGTGCTATATACCATCGCCCCCGACAAGGCCTTGGCCGAGGCCGTGGCCATCATGTCCGAGCAGGATATCGGTTCCCTGGTCTGCTTTCAGGCCGGCCGCATGGTGGGCATGCTGACTTTCCGTGAAATCCTGAAGTTTCTGCGCACAGCTGGCGCCGGCTGGACCGATCTCACCGTGGCGGATGTCATGGTGCGCGAACCCGAGAGCGGCGACCCAAGCATGGAAATGGACGATCTGCGCCGCCTCATGGTGGAAAAGCATATGCGCTACCTGCCAATCATGGAGGGCAACACCCTGCTCGGCGTGATTTCCTTCCACGATGTCGCCAAGGCGGTGCTGGAAGAGCAGAGCTTCGAGAATCGCATGCTCAAGGCCTATATCCGCGACTGGCCCGAGGAAAAGCCCCAGGCCTGATATTCGTCGCGATGACGGGCGCGCGGCCCCCGGAAAGGGCTGCCGTCCGGTTCGGCATGGTAGACTCGAACCATGTCTGGTAATACTTTCGGTACTCTCTTCCGCGTCACTTCCTTCGGCGAATCCCACGGTCCGGCCATCGGCTGTGTGGTGGACGGCTGCCCTCCCGGCTTGGCCCTGTGCGAGGCCGACATCCAGGCCGAACTCGATTTACGCAAGCCCGGCACCTCACGTCATGTCACCCAGCGTCGCGAGCCCGATACGGTCGAGATTCTTTCCGGCGTTTTCGAGGGCAAGACCACCGGAACGCCGATCGCTCTGCTGATCCGCAATCAGGACCAGCGCAGCAAGGACTACGGCAACATCGCCGAGAGCTTCCGCCCCGGCCATGCCGATTACACCTACTGGCAGAAATACGGCATCCGCGACTATCGCGGCGGCGGTCGTTCCAGCGCCCGTGAAACGGCGGTGCGTGTGGCGGCGGGGGCGATTGCCCGCAAGTGGTTGAAGGAGCGCTTCGGCATCCAGGTGCGTGGCTACATGAGTCGCCTGGGGGCGATTGCCCTCCCCTTTGAAAGCTGGGACGCAGTGCGTGAAAACCCCTTCTTCGCCGCCAATGCCGGCCTGGTGCCGGAACTCGAAGCTGCCATGGATCAATTGCGCAAGGATGGTGATTCGATAGGCGCTGAAATTACCGTGGTGGCCGAGCAGGTGCCGGTGGGCTGGGGCGAGCCGGTGTATGACCGCCTCGACGCCGAAATCGCCTACGCCATGATGGGCATCAATGCCGTCAAGGGAGTCGAGGTCGGCGCCGGTTTCGCCTGCGTCGCCCAGCGTGGCAGCGAACACGGCGATGAACTGACCCCTGAGGGTTTCGCCAGCAACCACGCAGGCGGTGTGCTGGGCGGCATTTCCACCGGCCAGGATATCGTCGTGCGTATGGCCATCAAACCGACGTCAAGTATTCGGATACCGCGTCGCTCGATTGATCTTGCCGGTCAGCCCGCCATCGTGGAAACCCATGGCCGCCACGATCCCTGTGTCGGCATTCGCGCCACGCCGATCGCCGAGGCCATGCTGGCCCTGGTGTTGATCGACGCTGCCCTGCGCCATCGCGCCCAGTGTGCCGATGTGCATTGCCCGACACCGCGCATTCCTGGCCGGATTGGCCCCGATCCAACGTAAATCTCCAAAACCCGTACAGCAAGGAAGAGGAAGAGAAAATGCTCGTCGATCACCATGATTTGCACCATGAATTTCCCGAGCACGGACCTCTGATTCACGAACTGAAATTGAGCAACCAGCACTTTGCGCGCTTGTTTGGCGAGTACCACAAGACCACCGCCGAGGTGGAGGCTCTGGAAGTGCGGGATGTGCCCGTGGGCGATGTCGCCATTGAAGATATGAAGAAGAAGCGCGCCAAGCTCAAGGATGAGCTATACACGATGCTCGTGGCCTACAAGCCAGCCTGATTGGCGCGGCCGATCCATCGCTATATTGGCGGGGCGGCTTTCCATAATCCCCGCAACGACCTTTCCCAATCCGCTCGTGCCCTACTGGCGGCTCTCGTCCTGGTATTTCTTCTACTTCGCCTTCATTGGCGCGTTTTCCCCCTATTTCACGCTCTACCTGCAATCTCTTGGCCTGACGGCCTGGGATATCGGCCTGCTGATGGCACTGATGCAACTGATGCGTCTCGTGGCCCCCGCCCTGTGGGGCTGGCTGGCGGACCGGCGCGGCGCCAAGGTGGGCATCGTGCGCCTATCGGCGGCGCTTTCCGTGATCGGCTTTCTGGTGTTTTTTGTCGCCCATGAGTTGCCGGGGCTGATGCTCGGCATGGCTTTGCTGGCTTTTTTTTGGAGCGCGGCCTTGCCCCTGGTGGAGGCCTTGACGCTGGCCCATCTGCGGGGGCGGACGGAAGACTATGGGCGCATCCGGCTTTGGGGCTCGATAGGCTTCGTGGCAACTGTCGCCGGGGTGGGAGGGCTATTGGACTATTTTCCTCTGGCGACCTTGCTGGTGGTCTGCATGGGCTTGCTGGCGGGCATATTTTTTTGCGCCCTGGTATTGCCGGAGGCCGCGCGGCCTGTCGGCCTCCATGCGCCGGTGCCGCTGCGTCAGCAGCTTTTTGAGCCACGAGTGCTGGCGCTGCTCGCCGCCTGCCTGCTGATGACGGCGGCCCACGGCCCGCTGTATGTGTTCTTCTCCATTCACCTGGTGGATCACGGCTACGGCAAGACGGCGGTGGGCCTGCTCTGGTCCCTCGGGGTGGTGGCGGAGATTTTGGTGTTCCTGTTCATGCCGCGCCTGATGCGTAGCGCCTCCTTGCGCGGCATTCTCGGGGTGAGCTTTGCTCTCGCCGTGCTGCGTTTCCTCATCATCGGCTGGGCGGTGGATTCCCTGGTCTTGCTGTTGCTGGCGCAGATCATGCACGGCGCCACCTTCGGCGCCTATCATGCGGCGGCGGTCGCCGCCCTGAATCGCTGGTTTCCCGTCGGCCATCAGGCGCGGGTCCAGGCCATCTATGGCAGCGTGTCCTTCGGCGCCGGCGGCATCATCGGCAATTTGTTCAGTGGCTATGGCTGGGGCGCCTGGGGGCCTGCCATCACCTATTCCGTCGGGGCGGGTTTCGCCGCCGTTGGCCTCTTGCTGGTTTGGCGCGGTATGGCGTCATCGCCAGTGTCCGCCCCTTGATGTGTTCCGTGGTTCGGGGCGGATTGTGTGCGGTCTATGGATGGCGACGGCATTTTTTTGACCGGCGCCGGGCTGCCCGAGGCCATGGGCTATTACTATCCGGGCCATTGCGCTTGCTGCGTCGCAGCGGAAAGCTGTGACATAATCGCCGCTTCCCTTGGAGTTTTACATGCCAAAGACGCTTTACGACAAGCTTTGGGAGAGTCACGTCATTCAGTCCGAAGAGGATGGAACGGCGCTCCTGTACATCGACCGCCACCTGGTGCACGAAGTCACCAGCCCGCAGGCTTTCGAGGGGCTCAAACTCGCCGGCCGCAAGCCGTGGCGGGTTTCATCCATCGTTGCCACGGCGGATCACAATACCCCCACCGACCACTGGGAACGGGGCATCGAGGATCCGATCTCGCGCCAGCAGGTGGAAACCCTGGATGCCAATATCCGCGAGGTGGGGGCGCTGGCCTTCTTCCCCTTCAAGCATGAGCGCCAGGGCATCGTCCATGTGATCGGCCCCGAGAACGGCGCCACGCTGCCGGGTATGACCGTGGTTTGCGGCGACTCTCATACCTCGACCCATGGCGCTTTTGCCTGTTTGTCCCATGGCATCGGCACCTCCGAGGTGGAGCATGTGCTGGCGACCCAGTGCCTGCTGCAAAAGAAATCCAAGGCCATGCTGGTGCAAGTGAATGGCGTTGCTGCCAAGGGCGTGACCGCCAAGGACATCGTGCTGGCGCTGATCGGCAAGATCGGCACTGCGGGCGGCACCGGGTACGCCATCGAGTTTGCCGGCCCGGCGATTCGCGCCCTGTCCATGGAGGGCCGCATGACGGTGTGCAACATGGCCATTGAGGCTGGCGCCCGCGTCGGCTTCGTGGCCGTGGATGACACCACCATCAGCTACCTCAAGGGCCGTCAATTCGCGCCCCAGGGCGAGATGTGGGATCGGGCCGTAAGCTACTGGCGCACTCTGGTTTCCGACCCCGGTGCGCACTTTGATGCCGTGGTGGAACTGGATGCGTCGAAACTGGTGCCTCAGGTGACCTGGGGCACGTCGCCGGAAATGGTCACCGGCATCGACGGTACGGTGCCGGCGCCGGAGGATTTCAAGGACCCTGTGAAGCGCGAAGGCGTTGAGCGGGCGCTGCAATACATGGGCCTGACGCCGCGCACGGCGATCAAGGCGATTGCGGTGGATAAGGTGTTCATTGGTTCCTGCACCAATTCCCGTATCGAAGACTTGCGTCAGGCTGCCTTCGTTGCAAAGGGGCGGAGTAAGGCCGACTCGGTGAAGCAGGTGCTGGTGGTGCCCGGTTCGGGGCTGGTCAAGCGCCAGGCCGAGGCGGAAGGACTGGACAAGATTTTCATCGCCGCGGGCTTTGAATGGCGCGAGCCCGGCTGTTCCATGTGCCTAGCCATGAACGCCGATCGCCTGGAGCCGGGGGAGCGCTGTGCTTCCACATCCAATCGCAACTTCGAGGGACGCCAGGGCAACGGCGGTCGTACTCATTTGGTTAGTCCCGCCATGGCGGCGGCGGCGGCAATTGCCGGGCATTTTGCCGACGTGCGCGACATCATCTGAAGGAGAAGACATCATGCGTAAATTGAGCCTGTTGCTGGTTTCCGCCGTTTTCCTGCTGGCTGCTTGCAATACCGTCCAGGGCGTCGGCAAGGACATCAAGAAGGGTGGCGAGGCGATTGAAAAGGCTGCCAAGTAATGCGAGCTTTCACTGTTCATGAAGGTCTGGTGGCGCCTCTGGATCGGGCCAACGTCGATACCGACGCCATCATCCCGAAGCAGTTTCTCAAGTCCATCAAGCGCAGCGGCTTCGGTCCCAACGCCTTCGATGAATGGCGTTATCTCGATCACGGGGAACCTGGTCGCGACAATGCCGGACGGCCGCTGAATCCCGAGTTTGTGCTCAATCAGCCGCGCTATCAGGGCGCATCGATTCTGCTGACACGGGACAATTTTGGTTGCGGTTCCTCCCGCGAACATGCGCCCTGGGCCTTGGAGGATTATGGCTTCCGTGCCCTGATCGGATCGAGCTTCGCCGATATTTTCTTCAACAATTGCTTCAAGAACGGCCTGCTGCCGATCCGTCTCTCGGCGGGGGATGTGGATGAACTCTTCGCCCAGGCAGCGGTGACGCCTGGCTATCGGCTGAAAGTTGATCTTGCGGCCCAGGCCGTGATTCGGCCCGACGGCAAGGTGCTCAACTTCGATGTGGACCCCTTCCGCAAGGAATGCCTGCTGAACGGTTGGGACGATATCGGCCTGACTTTGCGCCATGCCGAGAAGATCAAGGAATTCGAGGCTCGACGCCGTATTGAGCAACCCTGGCTGTTTGCATAGGAAATAACGAATGAAGATTTGCGTATTGCCGGGAGACGGCATCGGACCCGAGATTACCGCTGAAGCGGTGCGGGTGCTGAAGGCCCTTGGCCTCAAAATGGAACTGGAGGATGCCCTGCTGGGCGGGTGTGCCGTGGACGCCACCGGCAACCCTTACCCGGAGGCGACCCAGAAGCTTGCCCAGGCGGCCGATGCGGTTCTGCTTGGCGCCGTGGGCGGCCCGCAGTGGGATACGCTGCCCCGGGAGCAGCGTCCGGAGCGGGGGCTGCTGGGTATCCGCAAGCAACTGAACCTGTTCGCCAATCTGCGTCCGGCCATCCTCTATCCGGAACTGGCGAATGCCTCCACCCTCAAGCCGGAGGTGGTGGCGGGGCTGGATATCCTGATCGTGCGGGAACTGACGGGCGACATCTACTTCGGCCAGCCGCGCGGCATCGAGATGCGCGATATTGATGGACAGCAGCAGCGCTTCGGCTTCAATACCATGCACTACACCGAATCCGAAATTCGCCGCATCCTGCGCGTGGCCTTCGAGGCGGCCCGCAAGCGCAGCAAGAAGGTCTGCTCGGTGGACAAGATGAACGTCCTCGAATGCACCCAACTCTGGCGCGATGTGGCGATCGAGACCGCCAAGGAGTACCCGGACGTGGAACTGAGCCACATGCTGGTGGATAACGCCGCCATGCAGTTGGTGAAAGCGCCCAAGCAGTTCGATGTCATGGTGACCGGCAACATGTTCGGCGACATTCTTTCCGATGAGGCCTCCATGCTCACCGGTTCCATCGGCATGCTGCCCTCGGCTTCCCTGGATGCCAACAACAAGGGCCTCTACGAGCCGAGCCACGGTTCGGCTCCCGACATCGCCGGCAAGGGCGTGGCGAACCCCCTGGCCACCATCCTCTCGGCGGCGATGATGCTGCGCTACACCTTCAACAATGAAGAAGCGGCGAGCCGAATCGAGACGGCGGTGAAGAAAGTCCTGGCGCAGGGCTTCCGGACCGGCGATATTTACGAACCGGGTACCCGGAAAGTGGGAACGCGGGAAATGGGCGACGCCGTTTTGGCGGCGCTGTAATTTATTGAATTGGCGGAATAAAAGATGGCTATGAAGCGAGTTGGTCTGGTTGGTTGGCGCGGCATGGTAGGTTCGGTGCTGATGCAGCGCATGCGCGAGGAAAATGATTTTTCCCTCATCGAGCCGGTGTTTTTCACCACCTCGAATCCGGGTGGCAAGGCGCCGAACTTCGGTAAGGAGGCGCCGGCTCTGAAGGATGCCAAGTCCATCGACGAACTGCGTACCATGGACATCATCATCTCCTGCCAGGGCGGCGACTACACCACCGAGGTGTTCCCCAAGCTGCGCGCCTCGGGTTGGCATGGCCATTGGATCGACGCCGCTTCCACCCTGCGTATGAAGGACGATGCGGTCATCATCCTCGATCCGGTGAACATGGATGTCATCAAGGACGCCTTGGCCAAGGGCGGCAAGAACTGGATTGGCGGCAACTGCACCGTCAGCCTCATGCTGCTGGCTCTGGGTGGCCTGTTCAAGGCGGGTCTGGTGGAGTGGATGACCTCCATGACCTATCAGGCCGCCTCCGGTGCTGGTGCCCAGAACATGCGCGAACTGCTCAACCAGATGGGTGAGGCCCACCGGGTGGTCAAGGGCCTGCTGGATGATCCGGCGTCCGCGATTCTCGATATCGACCGGGAAGTCGCCGGCATCCTGCGCGACGAGCGCTTCCCGACGGCGAATTTCGGCGTTCCCCTGGCGGGTTCACTGATTCCCTGGATCGATAAAGACCTGGGCAATGGCCAGAGCCGCGAAGAATGGAAGGGCGGCGCCGAAACCAACAAGATTCTCGGTCTGAGCCAGAATCCGGTGCCTGTCGATGGGCTTTGCGTCCGCATCGGCGCCATGCGCTGCCACTCCCAGGCGCTGACCATCAAACTCAAGAAAGACGTGCCGGTGGCCGATATTGAGGCCATGCTGGCCAGCCACAACGACTGGGTCAAGGTGGTGCCTAATCAGCGCGACATCACCATGAAGGAATTGACCCCCGCTGCTGTCACCGGGACCCTTTCCGTGCCGGTGGGACGGTTGCGCAAGCTATCCATGGGACCGGAATACCTGTCGGCGTTTACCGTGGGCGATCAGTTGCTCTGGGGGGCGGCCGAACCCCTGCGCCGTATGCTGCGAATTTTGCTCGATTGATGTTTTTTCGACACCTGTCAGGTATATAAGGTGGAAGTTGAGCTTGCATCGCTAAGCTCATGATGTTATTTTGAATGCTGAAGAAATATTTCCCCACCGGGGGGAGGCACTGTGCGTAAATCACATCGACATAGCATTTTCAAAGCATCCGTTCTGGCGGCGGCCATTGCCGCGATGCCCTTGGCAGCCCAGGCTGCCGGTTTGGGCAAGATGTCAGTCATTTCTGCCCTGGGTCAGCCCCTGCGCGCCGAACTTGACCTGACAGCCAGTCGTGAGGAGCAATCCACCCTGACGGCAAAGATAGCCTCCCCGGATGCCTTCCGGCAGGCGGGCATCGAGTACACCACGGGGCTTGTCGGTATCAAATTCACCCTCGACAAGCGTCCGAACGGTCAGCCCTACCTGAAAGTGACGTCGGATCGGCCGGTTAACGACCCCTTCCTCGACTTTCTGGTCGAGTTGAACTGGGCTTCTGGCCGTCTGGTGCGGGAATACACCTTCCTTCTCGATCCGCCCGAGGCGATGCAGAAACCGGTCCCGACGCCGGTGCAGGCCCCCGAAAGAAAAGAGTCAGCAGCTGCACCCCAGATCAGTTCGGTGCCTGCCACCAAAGCTCCCGAGCCCCATGCCACCACGGCGGCTGAAGAGAAGCCGGTCAAGAAAGAGGCTGCCAAGCCCAAGGCCACCGAAGAGACTGCAAAATCCAAGACCCCTGCCGGTGAGGAAAAGAAGGCATCCTCGGACGGAAGTCGGGAAGTGCATCGTGGTGACACCCTGGCCAAGATTGCCGCCGAGACCAAGCCCGAGGGGGTAAGTCTCGACCAGATGCTGGTTGCCCTGTTTCGCGGCAACAAGGAGGCGTTTGATGCCTCCAACATGAACCGTCTCAAGGCCGGCAAGATACTCACTATTCCCGATAAGGAGACGGTGGCTGCTGTCGAAGCCGGCGAAGCGCGCAAGACCATAGTCGCCCAGGCGGCTGATTTCAACGCCTACCGCAAGAAACTGGCAGCGTCTGTCGCTGCAACTCCGCCAGCCAAGGAAGATGCGCCGAAACAGGCTGCCGCCGGCAAGATTACGCCCAAGGTCGAAGAGAAGACTCCGGCACCGGCTTCCGGCAAGGACAAGTTGGAAGTTTCCCGGACCGAAAGCGCCAAGGGTGGCAAGGATGCTGCCAAGACCCAGGGACGTTTGTCGGCCCTGGAAGAAGATTTGGTGGCGCGGGACAAGGCGATCAAGGAGGCCAACTCCCGGGTCGCTGAACTGGAAAAAAATCTCGCCGACCTGAAGAAACTCGCCGAACTGAAGAGCCAGGCTGGTGCCGACATGCAAAAGCAGGCGCAGGCCGCCAAGCCGGCACCTGCTGAAGCGAAGAAGCCCGAGCCCCCACCGGCTCCGGCAGTGAAGCCTGCCGAGGCGCCGAAGCCGGCGGAGGCCACCAAGACTCCCGAGTCTGCGAAGACGGAAGAGCTGCCCAAGCCTGTGGAGCCGCCGAAGGCCGCAGAACCGCCCAAGGTCGAAGCTCCTGCTGGCGAAACGCCTCCACCCAAGCCGCCGGTGCCAAAGAAGAAACCCTTGCCGCCGCCGGAGCCTGAGCCCGAACCCAGCTTTATGGAAGAAAACGGCCTGCTGGTGATGGGTGGCGGTGGTGTGCTGGCCCTGCTTCTGGGTTACCTCGGTTTTTCTGCCATGCGCAAAAAGCGCAAGGTGGCTGCGGGTGGCGATAGTCCGAGCCAGATCACCGAGGGTGACCTATCGGCGAATTCCGTATTTGGTACCACCGGCGGTCAGAGCGTGGATACCAGCAACGTTTCCCTGCAAACCGATTTCAGCCAGTCCGGTATTGGCGCCATCGACACCGATGAAGGTGTTGACCCGGTTGCCGAGGCCGATGTTTATATGGCCTACGGTCGTGATGCCCAGGCTGAGGAAATCCTGCTTGACGCGCTCAAGACCGATCCCACGCGCCATGCCATTCATCGCAAGCTGCTGGAAATTTATGCGGGGCGCAAGAGCCTGAAGCAGTTCGAGGCCCTGGCGACGGACCTTTACGGTCAGACCGGCGGCGCCGGCAATGACTGGGAGGAGACCGCCAAGCTCGGGCGTTCGATTGATCCGGAGAATGCACTTTACGGTGGCGCCAAGTCTGTTGCCGAACCGGTCGTGGATCTTTCGTCAACGACCCTGATTCTCCCGGCAGATAAGGTGCCTCCCCACGATACGGTCACCATGCCGGGCGAACTGGCCCAGATGGCGGCAGCTGCGGAAATGGGCGCTCCGCCTCTGGATTTGGGCGCACCTGAACCGGCCAAAGAAGAAGTCGCGGCGCTGGATTTCGATCTCGATCTGGGTAGCTCCGAGCCTGCTGCTGCGGCCCCTGTCGCTGCGCCTGTAGCCGTTCATGCCGAGGTTTCCAGTCTCGACTTCGACCTCGATCTGGGTAGTTCCGAGCCGGCGCCTACAGTGGAAGTGAGTGCCGCCGCCGAGGCTCCGGGGCTGGATATGGATATTTCTCTGGATAGTGGGCCTGTAGTGACCGCAGCGCCTGCCACCGACATCGACTTCAGTCTCGAATTGCCGTCTTCCGTGCCCGCCGCTGCACCCGAGCCTGCCGCCTCGGCGGCTGCCGTTGATTTTGACTTCGATCTCGGCGATACCGCCCTGCCGGAAGTTGAGGTGGCGCCTGTTGCTGACGCAGCGCCTGCTCCTCTTGATCTTTCCTCCATCAGTCTCGATCTGGGCGAGCCCCTGCCAGCCGAGGCCCCGGCGCAGCCGGCGGCCGAAGCGTCGGCTGTTGATAGTTCCGAAGTCAATACCAAGCTCGAATTGGCCCAGGCCTATGAGGAAATGGGCGACAAGGAAGGGGCAAGGGAACTTCTGCAAGAAGTCATTCAGGAAGGCAGTGCAGCCCAGAAAGACGCAGCACGGGCCAAGCTCGAAGCCCTGGGATGATGTGATCCCCGGCAGTCAGTGCCCCCCCGAGGTGCACTGACTGTTCGGGATTTATGCCCATACTCGTTTCCAATCTCTCCCGGTGAGATTCCATCCTGCCAGCCTCCTGCTGACCTGGATGGCCCTGGCCCTGATGCTGCAATGGATCGGGATGTCCTTCCTGCTGGCGGGCGCGCTAGTCAGCTTGTCAGTCGCTTTCCTGATCGCCCGGCGCCCCCTGTTGATCATGATGCGTCGTTTGCGTTGGCTGATTCTCGCCGTCACGGTGATTTTTGCCTTCATCACGCCTGGCGAATACCTGCCGGGAGTCGGTGGTAGTCTTGGGCTGACCCGCGAGGGTCTTGAGGCCGCTGGCGAGCATCTCCTGCGCCTTATAACCCTGGTGGCCACCCTCGTGATTGCCTTGTCCAGTCTTCCTGTGCCCCGCCTGGTGACAGCCGTGCATGCCTTGCTCTTTCCATTTTCGCTCTTTGGTCTGCCGCGGGATCGGGCCGCTCTGCGCCTGACTCTGGTGCTGCGCTATATTGAAGATGCCGAAGAGTGTTCCTGGCGCACCTGGATGCTGGAAGCCACGCCGCCTTCCAGTGCGGAAGTGGTGTCGTTCTCGCCGACGTCCCCGGGTCTGTTTGATTATCTGCTGTGGCTTGCACTTGCCTGCCTGCTTCTGGCGCTGGGAGTGACGTCATGAGAATCGCCCTCGGCTTGGAATATGATGGATCGGCGTTTCGCGGCTGGCAGTCCCAGGCCGGCGGCGGAACGGTACAGGACGCCCTGGAAACGGCGCTGGCCGCAATAGCCGGCCAGCCCCTGCGCGCCGTATGCGCCGGACGCACTGATGCCGGGGTTCATGCCCTGATGCAGGTGGTGCATTTCGATACCGACGTGGTTCGCCCCGAGAGTGCCTGGGTGCGGGGAGTCAATGCCCATCTGCCGACGAGCGTGGCAGTCCGATGGGCCCGGGAAGTGCCGGCGGAGTTTCATGCGCGCTTTTCCGCTACCGCACGGCGCTATCGCTATTTGTTGCTTAATCGTCCGGAGCGACCGGCGTTGCTGGCAGGAAAAGTCGGGTGGTTTCATCGTCCTCTCGACGTGGGGGCGATGCGCCAAGGTGCCGAATACCTAAAGGGCGAGCATGATTTCAGCGCCTTCCGCGCTGCCGATTGCCAAGCGAAATCGGCTGTAAAGGTTGTGCGGGAGATTTCTATTAGACGTGAAGGTGATCTCATTTGCTTCGATATTGAAGCTAACGCCTTCCTTTATCATATGGTGCGAAATATCGTCGGCAGCCTGGTGTTTGTTGGCAAGGGGCTGAAGCCGGCGACGTGGATAGACGAACTGTTGGCAGCGCGGACGCGTAGTCTGGCGGCGCCGACGTTCTCGCCGGATGGTCTCTATCTTGTGTCTATTTCCTACGATTCTTCATTTATGTTGCCGCTGAAATCATCTAACTCTCAATTTGAGGCATGGGATTTGGCTAATGTCTAGAACGCGACTCAAAATCTGCGGTATCACCCGTGACACTGATCTGGCGGTGGCCTTGCAAGCCGGCGCCGATGCCATCGGCTTCGTGTTCTATCCGCCGAGTCCGCGTTTCCTTGATCTGGAGCGGGCGGCTGCCCTGGTTGCCCAGGTGCCGCCGTTTGTGGCCCGGGTGGGACTCTTCGTCAACGCACACCCCAGCGAGGTACGCGGCACTCTGGAGGCTGTGCCCCTGGATCTGCTGCAATTTCACGGCGAGGAGGATGAGGCCTACTGCCGCCAGTTTGGCCGGCCCTATGTCAAGGCGGCCCGGGTAAGGCCGGGACTCGATCTGTTAGAATTCGCCCGGCGCTTTGCCTCGGCCCGGGGTCTTTTGCTCGATGCCTACGTGGAGGGCTATGGCGGCAGCGGTCAGGGCTTCGACTGGTCACTGATCCCCGCCAGCCTACCTCTGCCAGTCATACTTTCGGGAGGGCTGCATGTTGGCAATATCGTTGATGCCGTGCGCCGTGTGCGCCCGTGGGCGGTGGATGTGAGCAGTGGAGTGGAGCAAGCCAAGGGCATCAAGGATGCCGACAAGATTGCCGCCTTTGTAGCGGCCCTGAAAACTGCGGATGCGGAAGCGAATGCCTGAAAATTCCTACAACTTGCCGGACAATCGAGGTCATTTCGGTCCATATGGCGGCATATTCGTTGCAGAAACCCTGATTCCTGCCCTTGAGGAGTTGCGCCAGGCCTATGCGATAGCGCAAGCCGATCCCGCCTTCAAGGCTGAATTCGAGTATGAACTCAAACATTACGTCGGGCGCCCAAGCCCGATTTACCATGCCAAGCGCTGGTCCGGTCTGCTCGGTGGCGCCCAGATTTACCTGAAGCGGGAAGACCTAAACCACACCGGCGCCCACAAGATCAATAACTGCATCGGCCAGGCTTTGCTGGCTCGGCGTATGGGCAAGCCGCGCGTGATCGCCGAAACCGGCGCCGGTCAGCATGGCGTGGCCACGGCGACGGTGGCCGCCCGTTACGGCATGGAATGCGTCGTGTACATGGGGTCGGAAGACGTCCGGCGCCAGGCTGCCAACGTCTATCGCATGAAACTTCTCGGCGCCACCGTGGTGCCGGTGGAATCCGGCTCCAAGACCCTCAAGGACGCCCTCAACGAGGCCATGCGCGACTGGGTGACCAATGTCGCCAATACCTTCTACATCATTGGTACGGTTGCCGGCCCTCACCCCTATCCGATGATGGTGCGGGATTTCCAGGCCGTGATCGGCGACGAGTGCAAGGTGCAGATGCCCGAGCATGTGGGGCGTCAGCCCGACGCCGTGATCGCCTGCGTCGGTGGCGGCTCTAACGCGATGGGTATTTTCTACCCCTATATTCCGGTCGATGGCGTCAAGCTGATCGGCGTCGAGGCCTCGGGTCATGGCATGGACTCGGGCCAGCATGCGGCCTCCCTGACGGCGGGCCGCCCTGGCGTCCTGCATGGCAATCGTACCTATCTGTTGCAGGACGAGAACGGCCAGATCATCGAAACCCATTCGATATCCGCCGGCCTCGACTACCCCGGCGTTGGCCCCGAGCATGCCTGGCTCAAGGATTCCGGCCGCGCCGAGTACGTCACCATCACCGACAGTGAAGCCTTGCAGGCCTTCCATGACCTGTGCCGCTTCGAGGGCATCATTCCTGCCCTGGAATCCAGCCACGCCCTGGCCTATGCGGCCAAGCTGGCACCTACCCTGGCCAAGGACAAGGTGCTGCTGGTCAATCTTTCCGGCCGTGGTGACAAGGACATGCACACCGTCGCCGAAAAATCGGGAATCCAATTCTGATGTCGCGCATTCAAGCCACTTTCGAGCGTCTTCACGCCGCCGGCCGCAAGGCCCTGATCCCCTTCATTACCGCCGGCGATCCCGATCCCGAGCTGACGCTGCCCCTGATGCAGGCCCTAGTGGAGGGCGGCGCCGATGTAATCGAACTCGGTGTGCCGTTTTCCGATCCCATGGCCGATGGCCCGACCATTCAGCGCGCCTCGGAGCGGGCGCTGAAGCACGGCATGTCCTTGCACAAGGTGCTGGATATCGTGCGCGGCTTCCGTGCCCAGGACAATCAGACCCCCGTGGTGCTGATGGGCTATGCCAATCCGATCGAAGCCTGGGGTGTTGAGGCTTTCATTGCCGCCGCTGCTGCTGCGGGCGTCGATGGTGTGCTGGTGGTGGATTACCCGCCAGAGGAAGCCAGTGAATTTGCCGCCAGCCTCAAGGCCTCTGGCATGGACCCCATTTTCCTCCTGGCGCCGACGTCCTCCGAGGCGCGCTTTGCTGAAGTGGCGCGGATCGGTAGCGGTTATCTCTACTACGTGTCGCTCAAGGGCGTCACCGGTGCGGGTCATGTGGATCTGGACGAGGTGGCGCGGCGCATTCCGGCCATCCGTGAAAAAGTCGGCATGCCGGTCGGCGTCGGCTTTGGCATCCGTGACGGCGCTGCCGCACGGCGCATCGCCGAAACCGCCGATGCGGTGGTAATCGGCAGCCGCATCATCGAAGAAATTGAAAACTCGCCCCGTGACGAGGCGCCCCGGCGCGTCGCGGCTTTTGTTCAAGGCATCCGTCAGGCCCTGGACCGAAAGGAGTAAGTCATGAGCTGGATACAGAAACTGCTGCCGCCGAAGATCAAACGTTCCGAAGGCGCCCGCAAATCGGTTCCCGAAGGTCTGTGGGCCAAGTGCCCCTCCTGCGAGGCCGTGCTCTACAGCACCGATCTGGAAGGTAACCACAACGTCTGCCCGAAGTGCAGCCATCATCTGCGCATTCGTTCCCGCACCCGTCTCGACCTGTTGCTCGATCCGGAGGGCCGCTTCGAGATCGGTTCCGAGGTGATCCCCATGGATCCTCTCAAGTTCAAGGATGGCAAGCGCTACACCGATCGTCTCGCCGGCGCCTTCGAGGACACCGGTGAAGCCGATGCCATGGTGGTGATGCAGGGGGCGATCAAGACTGTGCCGGTGGTGGTGGCCTGTTTCGAGTTCGAGTTCATGGGCGGTTCCATGGGCTCGGTGGTGGGTGAGCGTTTCGTGCGCGGTGTTCGTGCCGCCATCGAACAGCAGATGCCCTTCATCTGCATCACCGCCTCCGGTGGCGCGCGCATGCAGGAAGGCTTGTTCTCCCTGATGCAGATGGCCAAGACCACCGCCGCAGTGACCCAGCTGTCACCGCTGCAACTGCCCTTCATCACCATACTCACCGACCCCACCATGGGCGGTGTGTCCGCTTCCTTTGCCTTTATGGGCGATGTGGTCATCGCCGAGCCCGGCGCCCTGATCGGCTTTGCCGGTCCCCGTGTGATCGAGCAGACGGTGCGCGAGACTCTTCCCGAGGGCTTCCAGCGCGCCGAGTTCCTGCTCGAAAAGGGCGCCATCGACATGATTGTCGATCGCCGCGAAATGCGCGATCGCCTGGCTTCCCTGCTGACGCTGCTGCAAAGGGTGCCGGCAGTCTGATGCCAGTTTCCCTGGAGGAGTGGCTGGCCTATATCGAGCGTCAGCACACTCAGGCCATTGCCCTCGGCCTGGACCGGGTTCGTGCCGTCGCTGACGTACTTCAGCAGAAGCCGTGGTGTCCGGTCATCCTCGTCGGCGGCACCAACGGCAAGGGCTCCACCTGCGCCATGCTGGAACGCATTCTGCTGGCCGCCGGCTACCGGGTTGGCGTCTACTCCTCGCCCCACCTCCTTAGCTACAACGAACGGGTGCGCATCAACGGTCGGCCGGCGGACGATGCGGCATTGTGTGCTGGCTTCGCCCGTGTCGAGGCGGCACGGGGCGACGTGGCCCTGACCTATTTCGAGTTCGGCACCCTGGCGGCATGGGAAACTTTCGCCGCTGCCTCTGCGCCTTTGGATGCAATCATCCTCGAAGTTGGTCTCGGTGGGCGTCTCGACGCCACCAACATCTATGAGCCGGACTGCGCCATTGTGACCACGGTGGATCTGGATCACATGGATTTCCTCGGCCCCACCCGGGAGGCAATCGGTTTTGAAAAGGCGGGAATTTTCCGCCCCGGAAAGCCGGCGATTTGTGGTGATCGGGCGCCGCCCCAGTCCTTGCTCGACCATGCCGCCAGCCTGGGCGCTGAATTGCAGGTCTTCGGTCGCGATTTCGAGGCTCTGCGCCAGGACGGGCAATGGCAGTTCAAGGGCCGTGGTGGGAATCGTAGTGGTCTCGCTTATCCGGCCTTGCGTGGCGAGAACCAGCTCGCCAATGCTTCCTGCGTTCTGACCGCTCTTGATGCCCTGCGCGACCGCCTGCCGGTGGCGATGCAGGATATTCGTCGTGGTCTGCTGGAGGCTGAATTGCCCGGGCGTTTCCAGGTGCTGCCGGGGCGTCCCACCATTGTTCTCGATGTCGCCCACAATCCCCAGGCGGCCCGGGTGCTGGCCGCGAATCTCGGCAACATGGCCTTCCATCCGCGTACCTTCGCTGTTTTCGGCATGCTGCGCGACAAGGATATTGCCGCCGTGGTGCAGGCGGTCAAGCATCGGGTCGACGTCTGGCTGTTGGCCTCGCTCGAAGGGCCGCGCGCGGCCAGCGCTGATGACCTGGATGCGATTCTGGCCGCAGAGGGTGTGGAAAGCCGCGTGGAATGTTTCGCCTCGCCTCTTGTTGCAGTGCAAAGAGCGCAAGAGTTGGCGGATGAAAATGATAGAATCGTCGCCTTCGGATCGTTCCTTACCGTGGCCGAGACGATGCGGGCCCTGGGGCGACAACCCTGAACACAACGGCGGT